>QWCH01002517.1_pt1 | contig 22569 bp, 23 predicted proteins | sample 1972671 | NCBI WGS metagenome assembly QWCH01 (sample SAMN09866713, study PRJNA288562) | Human gut metagenome isolate term3_stool, whole genome shotgun sequencing... | isolation source: gut | host: Homo sapiens | place: USA: California
CAGGCTATTATGAACCGTCTTCTAAAGGCGGCAGGACATAAAATCATAAATGCACAGGAGGAAAAGAAATGATAGCATTAGGATGTGACCATGGCGGTTATGAACTGAAACAGGAGATTATTAAATATTTAGAGGAAAACAATATCGAATATAAAGATTTTGGATGTGACAGTACAGATTCTACGGATTATCCGATCTATGCCAAAAGAGTAGCCATTGCGATTCAGAATGGTGACTGTGAAAAAGGTATTCTGATCTGTGGAACAGGCATCGGTATTTCTATCACAGCAAATAAATTCAAAGGTATTCGTGCAGCTCTTTGTTCCGACTGCTTCAGTGCAGAGGCAACAAGACTTCATAACAATGCCAATATTCTTGCAATGGGCGGCAGAGTAGTCGGACCTGGACTGGCAGTCAAGATCGTGGATACATTCCTGAATACACCGTTCTCAGAGGAAGAACGTCATATCCGCAGAATCAAACAGATCGAAGAGGATACAGATATCACAGACGCTTATCCGGAAATCTAAAAACAGGGGAGGTTTTTACGGTGGCTGTACATATCAAAAAACGTGAGGATTATATTTCCTGGGACGAGTATTTTATGGGAGTGGCAATGCTCTCCGGAATGCGTTCCAAGGATCCGAATTCACAGGTGGGTGCCTGTATTGTCAGCAATGATAACAAGATTCTTTCCATGGGTTATAATGGATTTCCAAAGGGCTGTTCAGATGATGAATTTCCGTGGGCACGTGAAGGAGATCCGCTTGACACCAAATATCTGTATGTGACTCACAGTGAGCTGAATGCGATCCTGAATTACCGGGGTGGAAGTCTGGAAGGTGCAAAGCTCTATGTTTCGCTTTTTCCGTGCAATGAATGTGCCAAGGCGATCATCCAGGCAGGGATCAAAACGGTTGTGTATGACTGTGACAAATATGAACATACGCCGTCTGTCATTGCTTCCAAGAGAATGCTGGATGCGGCGGGGGTAAGATATTACAAATATAATCGGACAGGAAGGGAAATCAAACTTTCTGTGTAAAAATGGTGAAAAAATGATTCCAGGGCGTTTACTTTGGGGTTGACACTCGGATTATTTTTATTTAAAATAAGATAAGTTCGGATGAATTAAGAGTTATCCGGCTTATTTTAATAAGTTTATGAGCGATGAAGAGAATAGTACATGAGGAGCAATCTCAGAGAAGGATCCATATGGTGTGAGGATTCTGTGCGTGAATCATGGAACCGGCCTCTGAGCTCCATGTGATTGAAGCATGGCGTGTTTCCTGCGTTAAAGGATCTAGAGAGAGCAGTTCCTTTGGGAATTGTTAATTAGGGTGGTACCGCCGAAGTCCTTCGGTCCCTTTACCGGGATCTGAAGGGCTTTTTTTGATGCTTTTTATCCCGGCATGTATCTGGTCGGAGGTTTTTAATTCCGGCATCATCATATCAAAAAGGAGAAAAGAACGATGGCAAAGAAATTAGTTGAAGCGATCACTTCCATGGAAGACGATTTTGCACAGTGGTATACAGACGTTGTCAAAAAAGCGGAACTGTGCGGCTACACAAGTGTAAAAGGATGCATGGCAATCAAACCGGCAGGTTATGCAATCTGGGAAAATATCCAGCATGAACTGGACCGCAGATTCAAAGAAACAGGTGTGCAGAATGTGTACATGCCGATGTTTATTCCGGAATCTCTTCTGCAGAAAGAAAAAGATCACGTAGAAGGATTTGCACCGGAAGTAGCGTGGGTAACACATGGTGGACTGAATGAACTGCAGGAGCGTCTCTGCGTTCGTCCGACTTCTGAGACTCTGTTCTGCGATTTTTATCAGAAAGACATCCAGTCCCACAGAGATCTGCCGAAGGTCTATAATCAGTGGTGTTCTGTAGTACGTTGGGAAAAGACAACCCGTCCGTTCCTTCGTTCCAGAGAATTCCTGTGGCAGGAGGGACATACTGCTCACGCAACAGCAGAAGAAGCAGAAGAAAGAACGATCCAGATGCTGAATCTGTATGCTGATTTCTGCGAAGAAGTTCTGGCAATTCCGGTAATCAAAGGTCAGAAAACAGACAAAGAAAAATTTGCAGGTGCAGTAGCAACTTACACAATTGAATCTCTGATGCACGATGGAAAAGCACTTCAGTCCGGTACCAGCCATAACTTTGGTGACGGATTTGCAAAAGCATTCGGCATCCAGTACACAGACAAAGATAACACACTGAAATATGTGCATCAGACATCCTGGGGTATGACAACACGTATGATCGGTGCAATCATCATGGTTCATGGCGATAACAGCGGACTTGTTCTGCCTCCGAGAATTGCTCCGACACAGGCTGTTATCATTCCGATTCAGCAGCGTAAAGAGGGTGTTCTGGAAAAGGCAGATGAACTGTTTGCAGCACTCAAGGCAGCTGGCATCCGTGTTAAAGTTGATGACACAGACAGAAGCCCGGGATTCAAATTTGCTGAGCAGGAAATGAGAGGAATTCCGGTTCGTATCGAATGTGGCCCGAAAGATATCGAGAACGGACAGGCTGTTATCTGTCGTCGTGATACAAGAGAAAAATATGTGGTTTCTTTCGAAGAGCTTGCAGCCAAAGTACAGGAAGTTCTGGATACCATGCAGAAAGATATGCTGGAGCGCGCACGTGCACATCGTGATGCACACACATATGTTGCAACGAATTATGAAGAATTCAAAGATACCATCAACAACAAACCTGGCTTTGTAAAAGCTATGTGGTGCGGAAACCGTGAATGCGAAGACAAGATCAAAGAAGATGTTCAGGCAACATCCAGATGTATGCCGTTTGAACAGGAACACTTGAGCGATGTCTGCGTATGCTGCGGAAAACCGGCTAAGAAGATGGTTTACTGGGGAAGAGCATACTAATATGAAATTAACGATTCCTTCCAATGCGGAAAAAATACTGCACATTTTAGAGGAAAACGGTTATGAGGCTTATGTTGTCGGTGGATGCGTCAGAGATTCTATTCTGGGACGTAACCCCAACGACTGGGATATCACCACATCTGCTTCTCCGCAGCAGGTGAAGGAACTGTTCCAGCGCACGGTGGATACCGGATTGCAGCATGGAACAGTGACCGTATTAATGGATAAAGAAGGCTATGAAGTAACGACGTATCGTGTGGATGGAGATTACGAAGATGGACGCCATCCAAAGCAGGTCATGTTTACTTCGAGTCTGGAAGAAGATCTGAAACGAAGAGATTTTACGATCAATGCAATGGCATATCATCCGGAAAGAGGTCTTGTAGATCTTTTTCATGGAATGGAAGATATGGAGCATAAAATCGTACGCTGTGTCGGTGATCCGATGGAGCGTTTTCATGAAGATGCACTTCGGATCCTGCGTGCAGTGCGCTTTTCCGCACAGTTGGGATTTACAATTGAAGAAAAAACGAAGGCTGGTATTCAGGCACTGGCACCGAATCTGAAATGTGTCAGTGCAGAGCGAATCCAGACAGAGCTGGTGAAGCTCCTGGTGTCACCACATCCGGATTATCTCCGAGTGGCTTATGAAACCGGAATTACCAGAGAATTTCTACCGGAGTTTGATGCATGTATGGAGACTGAACAGAATACGCCGCATCATTGTTATACAGTAGGAGAACATATTCTTCACGGTCTGCTTCTGGTGCGGCCGGACAAAGTCCTTCGGCTGACGATGCTACTTCATGATATTGCGAAGCCAGTGATGCGAAAGACCGATGAAAATGGGCGTGATCATTTCAAGATGCATGCACTGGAAGGTGAAAAAATGGCAAAAAGCATTCTTCGCCGGCTGAAATTTGACAACGATACGATCAGTAAAGTCTCCAGACTGATCAAATATCATGACGACCGCCCGATGCCGGAAATGCGTTCGGTAAGACGTGCGGTGAACCGGATCGGAGAAGATCTGTTTCCGATGTATCTCGAAGTACAGGAGGCGGATATGCTTGCCCAGAGTGAGTATCGCCGAGAGGAAAAATCTGCCCGACTGAAAGGGGTGGCAGAGTGTTATCATAAGGTGGTAGAGGAGAATCAATGCGTTTCGTTAAAGACACTTGCCGTGACAGGAAGAGATTTGATCCAGGCCGGATATAAGCCAGGACCGGAACTCGGAGAGGTGTTGAAGGAGATGCTGGAACATGTGCTCGAAGAACCTTCCGATAATACAAAAGAGAAGTTAATGGAATTTATAAATAAAGAAAAATATTAAAAATTTAGACAGTACATTTGTATGTCGAAATTCCTGCAAGGAAAGAGAATATTAATTAATGGATCATACATTTTCTGGATTCCCCCTACATAAGATAGAAGGTACAAAATCAAGAGGGGGATTTTTATTTGTATGATTATGGACTCAGCACACTGGAGCAGTATGGCCTCACCGCCGAATCTACAGCCCGGACACGTGGCGGACTTCTGTGCCATACAGAAAAAGGACTTGTCATCGTAAAAGAATTCAAAGGAACAGAAAAAAAACTACAGAAACAACAGGAATTGCTTCTGCAGATCCAGAGTCAGGGCGGCAAGGTGGACTGCTATATTCCAAATCAGGAAGAAAACCTGGTCAGCCGCGACCGTGACGGCATTCCATATACAATGCAGTACTGGTATGAGGGCAGAGAATGCGATACACGTTCCAAAGAAGACATTTTCAAAAGTATTCGCACCATGGCAGAACTGCATCAGCGCATGCATATACCGACTGTAGAATATTATATAGAACCGTCATTGGAAAATGGATATCTGCGGCATAATCAGGAATTAAAAAAAATCCGCAGTTTTATCAGAAAACGGGGAGCATCCAGTCCTTTTGAAAAAATATATCTGGCAACAGTAGAAGATTTCCTGAGAGACGGAGAAGAGGCGTATGCGGCATTAAGAGAGTCCGGTTATCAGGAGCTGCGCCAGAAAGCAGAAACGGAGGGTGAAGTCTGCCACGGAGAATATAACCAGCATAATGTTTTGATCTTAAAAAGTGGAACTGCAGTTACAAACTTTGAACATTGGGGATTTGATACGCAGATGGCTGATCTGTATCGCTTTATGAGAAAAATTCTCGAGAAATATAACTGGGATGTCCGCTTTGGAAAAGAAATGCTGAAAGCATATCATGAGATAAAACCCGTGAGCAAAGAAGAATGGATAAATCTTAAGATTCGATTCAGTTATCCTGAAAAATACTGGAAACTTGCAAATTATTATTATACGCATCGCAAAACCTGGATTTCTGTGAAAAATACAGAAAAACTACAAAATCTGATACGACAGCGGGAGGCGTGGAAACGATATTGTGCTTCCTTTTTCTTCTGAAGAGGTGTATAATATAGAACTATCAAAGACAGTAGTGAAACTGTCGGAAATACATTGTACAGGGAGGTATTTTAGTATGGATTACAAAGAGGTTTATGAGCAGTGGATTGCAAACCCATACTTCGACGAAGCAACAAAAGAGGAATTGAAAAGTATTGCAGAGGATGAAAATGAGATAAAAGAACGTTTTTATATGGATCTGGAGTTTGGTACAGCTGGTCTTCGTGGAATCATTGGAGCCGGAACCAATCGTATGAACATCTATGTTGTCAGAAGAGCAACACAGGGGCTTGCAAATTATATCGCAAAAGTAGACAAGAAATCCCAGGGTGTTGCAATCGCATATGATTCTCGCCATATGTCACCGGAATTTGCACAGGAAGCAGCTCTTTGTCTTGCAGCAAATGGAATTAAAGCGTATATCTTTGAGACATTAAGACCTACACCGGAGCTTTCTTTCGCGGTACGTCATCTGGGATGTGTTGCCGGTATCAATGTAACTGCAAGCCATAACCCACCGGAATACAATGGATACAAAGTATACTGGGAGGATGGTGCACAGATCACACCGCCACATGACAGCGGAATCATGGGAGAAGTTAAGGCAATTTCCGATTGGAATACTGTTAAGACTATGGACAAGGCTGAAGCCGAAAAAGCAGGCCTTTTCGAGGTGATCGGCAAAGAAGTGGACGATGCATACATGGCAGAACTGAAGAAACAGGTTATTCATATGGATGCTATTCAGGCAGAAGGAAAGAATCTGAAGATCGTGTACACACCACTTCATGGAACTGGTAACATTCCTGCAAGAAGAATCCTCAAAGAACTTGGATTTGAGAACGTTTATGTTGTCAAAGAACAGGAACTTCCGGATGGAGATTTCCCAACAGTAAGTTATCCGAATCCGGAAGCAGCAGAAGCTTTTGAACTTGGTCTGAAACTTGCAAAAGAAGTAGATGCAGATCTTGTTCTTGCAACAGATCCGGATGCAGACCGTCTTGGCGTTCGTGTCAAAGACAAAAACGGAGAATATCATGACCTGACAGGAAACATGTCCGGATGCCTTCTTGCAAACTATGAGATCAGCCAGCGCAAAGCCGTAAACGGAAGCCTTCCGGAGGACGGTGCACTGATCAAGACAATTGTTACAACCAATCTTGCAGATGCAATCGCCAAGGGTTATGGTGTAAAACTGATCGAGGTCCTTACAGGATTTAAGTTTATCGGACAGCAGATCCTTGGATTTGAAAAGAGCGGAAAAGGATCTTATCTCTTTGGATTTGAAGAGAGCTATGGCTGCCTGATCGGTACATATGCACGAGATAAGGATGCAATCGTTGCAACAATGGCACTTTGCGAAGCGGCAGCATATTATAAGACGCAGGGTAAGACTCTGTGGGATGCAATGATCGAGATGTATGAACAGTTTGGATATTACAAAGACGATATCAAAGCTGTAACTATGAAAGGTATTGAAGGCCTGCAGAAGATTCAGGATATCATGAATTCACTTCGCCAGAATCCGCCGGCAGAATTTGCAGGACACAAAGTGGTTGCTGTAAGAGATTACAAAGCAGACACGATCAAAAATCTGGAAACAGGCGAAGTTACACCGACAGGACTTCCGAATTCCAATGTCCTTTATTATGAACTGACAAATGATGCCTGGGTATGTGTTCGTCCGTCTGGTACAGAACCAAAAGTTAAGTTCTACTACGGAGTAAAAGGTACATCTCTGGCAGATGCGGATGAAAAATCAGCAGTCATGGGCAAAGCTGTTCTGGATATGGTTGACTCCATGATGTAAACTTGCATATGCGGGAATTTGATGATTTTATGGAAATTGTCAGGAAAATACGCCGAAATTGTCCGTGGGACAGTGCGCAGACGCATGAAAGCCTGAAAAAATATCTGCTGGAAGAAAGCAATGAGGTACTGGAAGGAATCGACCGTCTTTCAAAAGAAAATGACAGCACAAATCTTTGTGAGGAACTGGGAGATGTGCTGTTTCAGGTGGCTCTTCACAGTGTGATCGCGGAAGAAGAGGGACTTTTTACCGTTGAGGATGTGATCCGAGATGTTTCATCCAAAATGAAATTCCGGCATCCGAAGATCTTTTCACCGGAGGATAAACAGCTGGCCGGGCTTTCGTGGGAAGAGTTGAAACAATTGGAAAAAGCGACAGAAGAAGAGCCTGAAAAAGCCGAAAAGCCTTGACAATTTGACATAAAAGGTTTATATATAGTAAATAGCGTGCATATGCCAAGGAAGCATTACGCAATAAATAAGAATGAGGTTATTTAGAGGAGGAACACCATGAATAAAACAGAATTAGTAGCAGCAATGGCGAAAGAAACAAACCTTTCCAAAAAAGATGTAGAGGCTGTATTAAAATCTTTCACTGATGTTGTAGCATCCGAATTAAAAAAAGGTGGAAAAATCCAGTTAGTTGGTTTTGGTACATTTGAAGTAAGTGAAAGAGCAGCAAGAGAAGGAAGAAATCCTCAGACTGGTGAAACAATGAAGATCGCAGCTTCCAAAGCTCCGAAATTCAAAGCTGGTAAAGCTCTGAAAGATATGGTAAACGAATAAGTAAATCGTGCTTTTAGGGGGGACAGATATGTTCCCCCTTTTGTTTTTCCGGAGGTATATATGAGACTTGATAAATATTTAAAAATCTCACGTCTGATCAAGAGAAGAACGGTTGCGAACGAGGCATGTGATGCCGGACGAGTGCTGGTCAATGACCGCCCGGCCAAGGCGTCAGCACAGGTAAAAGCCGGTGATACGATTGAAATCCAGTTTGGAAGCAAAAACGTAAAGGTTGAGGTGCTGGATATCAAAGAAACGGTTCGTAAAGAAGACGCAGAGAATCTTTTTCGCTATCTTTGATCGTTTTTGTGTCTATTGGACAGGGCTCTCACATAGATTAACAGTAAATGCAGGATGGGAGCTGTGGGGTTGGAAGAAAAAAAGACAGGCAAGGTGCACGGTCTGACGATAAAAGAGCGTAAATATGGAAAACTGACAGGTGTTCAGGATATTCATTCGTTTAATGAAAATGAGATATTGCTTCAGACTGAGGCCGGGAAAGTGCAGATCAAAGGAGAGCAGCTTCATGTAAAAAGCCTTGACCTTGAAAAGGGAGAGGCTGAGATTGAAGGAAAAGTAAACAGTGTTTCTTATCTGACAAAGAATGCGCAGAAAAAAGAAGAACCTTTGCTGAAAAGGATGTTCCGGTAAGATGAGCAGTTATATCAGATTGGAAATACTGCTTTTTTTTCGCGCTTTCGAAACAGGAGTAGGGATGCTTGTTGTTTACAGGCTGACCGATATGCTGAAAAGACGTTTGTTCTGCGACAGAATGTGGAACAGTACAGTGGATATTTTGTACTGGTTATTGGCTGGTTTGCTGCTTTTTACCGATTTATATCAGTGCAATTATGGCAGAATCCGCTTTTTTATGCTGGCAGGTGTTGCTTTTGGTGGAATTTTTGCAAATTTTGTGTTAAATAGGTTGCTATTTCTGGTAAAAAGATGTAAAATTTCATCATATAGACATACGAAAAGACGTTTATGGTGTAATAGAAGGGGCAGACGCTTTGAAAAAGTCAAAAAAGAAAAAAAATAAAAAAGGAATAGCGAATAACTACCTTGGAATGGCAGCAATTGCTATTGTTGTTCTGCTTCTGTTGGGTGGACTGACTTATCAGAGTCAGACACTTAAGGCGAGGATTGCTGTATACGATGCAAAGGCAGCAGCGCTGGAAGATTCTATTGCAGGTGAGCAGGAACGTACACAGGAAATAGATGAACAGAAAGAGTACATGCAGACGGATGAATATATAGCCGAAGTTGCCAGAGATAAGCTTGGTCTGGTCAAAGGAAATGAGATCGTATTTGAAGAAGAGAAATAAAGGAGATTTTGCAGAAAAGTTTTCTGGAACAATCTCCTTTATTTGACAGATATTTTAAAAGAACCCTCTTATAATATTTTTCTAGTGAAAGTATTGTAATACTTACCGGGAAGTATCAGGGGAGGGGGATATATGCAGGAATGGATAATTGCCATGCTCGTGATCAGCGTACTGCTGATATTGCGGGACATGGCAAAAACTATTTTGACGGGGAGAATGTCGAAAAAAGAAGAAATATTTCCGATTGGAGAAAATCATCCTCAGAAAGAAAAAGTGGAACGCTATGCGGCAGCTTTTCAGAAACTTGCGGATACATTTTATGGAATGCCGTACAAAAAGGAATACCTGAGTAGTGGGCAGATTGAGCGTATTCTGACGGATGCGAATGATCGTTTGTGCAGTAACTGCTATCATCGGGAAATCTGCTGGGGAAGTCAGGCAGAAACAATGTGTCAGGGGGGAGAAGCACTGGTACGTGCTCTCGAAAAAGATGATGAAGGAGAACTTGAGAAACTTCGTATGCAATGGGGGAGCGTATGCGGAAAATCATTGCAATATCTGGAAGAAGTACGCGAACAGTTTCGACAGGAAAAACAGAATCTTATATGGATGAATCGTATGATCGAAAGTCGGCTGGCAGTGGCTCAGCAGCTGACGGAGACAGCGGCCATTATGGAGACGGTAGCAAATGATCTGTATGATATTTCGGCAGCAGAACCGGAATTTCAGGAAGAACTGAAAAAGAATCTGCGAAGAAAACATGTGATTTTGAAAGCTGCGTGGGTGATGGACAAAGTTGAAGGGCGCAGACAGATTTTTCTTACTCTGCGTGCCAGGAGCGGACAGTGTGTTTCTGTAACAGAGGTCGCACAGATGCTCTCAGAGTTATGCGAAAGTAATATGACGTCTGTGCAGGGAAGCCGGTGTATTGTAAATGGGGAATTTCATACGATTCATTTTGTAGAAGATGTCAGTTATCAGATGTTATACGGAGTATCCAGACTTACAAGAGAAAATGAAAAAGTATCAGGGGATAATTATATCTGCAGACAGGAAGACAGTGGAAGATTTGTGATGTGTCTGTCTGATGGAATGGGATCGGGTATGGACGCATGCAGAGAAAGTGAGATTGTAGTGGAACTTCTGGAACAGTTTCTGGATTCCGGCTTTTCTCAGGAGACTGCGGCACGTATGGTAAATTCTGCGCTTGTTCTGAAAGGCAGAGAAGGAATGTTCTCTACGGTAGATATCTGTGCAGTAGATCTCTATACGGGAATCTGTGAGTTCCTAAAAGCAGGTGCAGCTTCGACATTTATCAAACGTGACCACTGGGTGGAAGCTATTTCATCAGAAAGCCTTGCGGCGGGACTGGTACAGAGGATTGATTTTGACACGGCATCCAGAAAATTGTATCATGGAGATTATCTGATCATGATGACCGATGGTGTGATGGACGCGCTGCCTGTTGAATGTGAGGAAGAGACGATGAAAGAGATCATTATGGATATTCAGGATGAAACACCCAGAGAGATCAGCCGGGGGATTTTGGAACGGGCACTCGGGTACAGCGATTATCATGCGAGGGATGATATGACGGTCCTTGTAGCGAATGTGGTAAGAAAATAAAAACACAGGAGAAAAGAAGATGTATAAAGATACATTGCAGAAAGTAAAAAGATTTATGACTGAAACAGGAATGCTGCAAAATTGTTCAGAGATCATCCTTGGTGTTTCTGGCGGTCCGGATTCGATGACAATGCTTCATATATTGAATGAACTCAGAGATGAATTTGGCTATCGTCTCCGCGTAGTACATGTAAATCACGGAATCCGTGGAAAAGAAGCTCTGCGGGACCAGCAGATGGTGGAGAAAATATGCAGTGAATGGAAGATCCCGTGTGCAGTATATAATTATGATGTTCCTGCTCTGGCTCTCAGTTGGAAGATGGGAACCGAAGAAGCCGGCCGCAAAGTTCGTCGAATCGCTTTTGAAAAAGAGAAAGAAAATGCAGTGGCGATACCGGAACAGGTACGTGTGGCGCTTGCACATAACCAAAATGATATGGCGGAAACTATGCTGCATCACCTGGCCAGGGGAACCGGGATCAGGGGCCTCTGCTCGCTGAAGCCACTGAACGGAGAAATTATCCGGCCTCTTTTGTGTTTAGAACGGAGTGAAATCGTCAATTATGTAGAGGAGAACAGCATTCAGACAGTTCTGGACAGCAGCAATATGGAAGATGATTATACGAGAAACCGTATACGACGTCACATTCTGCCACTCATTGAGCAGGAAGTAAATCCAAGGGCAGTTACACATATGGCAGAAGCGTCAGAAATATTCGGACAGGCAGAAGCCTATTTTACGAAGCTGGCAGGAGAAATGGCAGCAGGATACAGGAAAGCAAAAGACAGATATGTCCTGGATCATGAGTTTTTCAAAAAGGAAACAATTATCCAGACATATGTGATCAGGGAGATATTAGAAGTAACAGGCGGACATCAGAGTGACCTTACCTCTGGTCATATAAAACAGATCAGAGATCTGTATGGTATGCAGACTGGACGAAAAGCAGATCTTCCATATGAACTGGAGGCATCCAGAGTTTATGAAGGAGTACAGATCCGAAAGAAAAATATGATCGCAGAATCAGATAGTGAGACAGAAGAACTGAAAATCCAAAATCTTGTTGTTCCGGGAGAAACGAAATGGAAGCAGGGATGCTTTACTGCAAAAATTTATTCATATAATGGTGAGAAGATTTTGGAAAAAAAGTATACGAAATGGTTTGATTGTGATAAAATAAATTGCGAACTGACTGTCCGCACACGCAGAAGCGGTGACTATATGGCAGTCAGTCAGAGCGGCGGGCATAAGAAGCTGACACGTTGTATGATCGATGATAAAATTCCGGGTGAACTGAGAGGGAAACTCCCACTGGTTGTCGATGGAAATGAAGTTTTGTGGATCGTAGGCGGAAGAATCAATGAGCGTTACAAAATCACTTCCGAAACAGGAAGGGTATTGGAGATCACATACCAAGGAGGAAACGTACAATGAGTGAAAAAATCAAAGTTTTACTGAGTGAAGAAGAAGTGGATGCAAGAATTAAGCAGATTGCAGCCCAGATCAGCAGGGATTATGCAGGAAGGGAAATACATCTTATCTGTGTTCTGAAGGGTGGCGTATTCTTTACCTGTGAACTGGCAAAGAGAATTACTGTTCCGGTATCCCTTGATTTTATGTCAGTATCCAGCTATGGTGATGATACAAAATCCAGTGGTGTTGTAAAAATCGTAAAAGATCTGGATCAGCCGCTGATCGGCAAAGATGTTCTGATCGTGGAGGATATCATTGACTCAGGAAGAACTCTCAGCTACCTGATCGAAATCCTGAAGGGAAGAAATCCAAACAGCATCCGTCTGTGCACACTGCTGGACAAACCGGAACGCAGGGTAAAAGACGTAAAAGTAGACTACTGCTGTTTTAATATTCCGGATGAATTTGTAGTAGGATATGGTCTGGATTACGCACAGAAATACAGAAATCTTCCGTTTATCGGGGTGGTTGAATTAGAAAACCAGGATTGAAAGGAGACAGCAGCAGGTGAATAAACAGTCAGGCAGAATTGGCCTGTATCTTGTATTGATCGTGATGTTGGTTGCCGGATACTTTTATCTGAACAATCAGGTAGCATCACAGAGCAGTTACTCAATGGAAAGTATGAAACAGGCAGCAGAGGATGGTAAGCTTTCTTCTGCAAAAATCTACCAGAACAGGGAAGTGCCTACCGGTTCCGTTGTTGCGGATATCGAAAGTGAAGGGAAGAAAAAAGTATATGTAACAGATGTTAAAGACGCACAGAAGCTTCTGGAAGGCTACGGCATTCATCCGGAAGTGGCAGATGTTCCGCAGGAAAGTGTATTTATGACAACATTTTTTCCGGTACTTCTCACAGGTGGGCTGGTGATTTTCCTGTTTCTTATGATGAACCGTCAGATGTCAGGAGGCGGAGGTAATGCCAAGATGATGAATTTTGGAAAGAGCCGTGCCCGAATGATGCTGCCGGATGACAAAAAAGTTACATTTCAGAATGTGGCAGGTCTTCAGGAAGAAAAAGAAGACCTGGTCGAGGTTGTTGATTTTTTGAAAGCTCCACAGAAATATACAAATGTTGGAGCAAGGATTCCGAAAGGAGTGATCCTTGTAGGACCTCCTGGAACAGGTAAGACACTTCTTGCAAAAGCAGTTGCCGGAGAAGCGGGAGTTCCGTTTTTCTCTATTTCAGGATCTGATTTTGTAGAGATGTTTGTCGGTGTCGGCGCATCCCGTGTACGTGACCTGTTTGAAGAGGGCAAGAAGCATGCACCATGTATCATCTTTATTGATGAGATTGATGCAGTTGCCAGACAACGTGGTACTGGAATGGGTGGTGGACATGATGAAAGAGAGCAGACTCTGAACCAGCTTCTAGTAGAGATGGATGGTTTCGGTGTAAATGAAGGAATTATCGTTATGGCGGCTACCAACCGTGTGGATATCCTTGATCCGGCGATTCTTCGTCCTGGCCGTTTTGACCGTAAGGTTGCAGTAGGCCGCCCGGATATCAAAGGAAGGGAAGAAATCCTCAGAGTTCATGCAAAAGACAAACCGCTTGGAGAAGATGTGGATCTTGCACAGATCGCGCAGACAACTGCCGGTTTTACAGGGGCAGATCTTGAAAATCTTCTGAATGAGGCTGCGATCATGGCTGCCAGATCAGGACGCAGTTATATTACACAGCTGGATATCAAGCATGCATTTATCAAAGTTGGTATCGGGGCAGAGAAACGAAGCAAAGTTATTTCTGAGAAAGAGAAGAAGATCACAGCATATCATGAGGCCGGACATGCGATCTTATTCCATGTACTTCCGGATATGGATCCAGTATATACGATTTCCATTATTCCTACCGGAATGGGAGCCGCAGGATATACCATGCCTCTTCCTGAAAATGATGACATGTTTAATACCAAAGGCAAGATGCTGCAGGATATTACGACACTTCTGGGTGGACGTGTTGCTGAAGAAATCATCTTTGGGGATATTACAACAGGTGCGTCAAATGATATTAAGCGTGCAACCAGTACAGCACGTGCAATGGTCATGCAGTATGGTATGTCTGACAAGCTTGGGCTGATCACTTACGGGGATGACGGAGATGAAGTCTTTATCGGACGTGATCTGGCACATACCAGAAGCTACAGTGAAGAAGTTGCAAAAGAGATTGACAAAGAGGTTCATGATATTATTGACCGCTGCCATGCAGATGCAAGAAAGATTATTTCTCAGCATATGGATGTTCTTCATAAGTGTGCAGCACTTCTTTTAGAGAAGGAAAAGATTCAGCGCGATGAGTTTGAGGCACTTTTTACAGCGAAAGATGAAATGCCTCAAGAATAGGGTATACAAAGTGCATAAAAACAAATACTAAATTTTGTGAAGTTTGTGCACACTTTTGGAGGGAGTCATGGTACTATAATAACCGTAAAAACCCCCCAATACATTATATAGTTTTTGCTACACCCCATAAGAAGAAATACCTTCTCCAAAAAAGACAGCTTATCCCGCTGTCTTTTTTACTGTCTAAAAAACCCCGCAGCATCAGGCGAGAAAATCGTCTTTTGTTGCGTTTTTTTGTTACTCACCAAGCTTTGGACATCGCTTTCTGGCGCCGGTAAGTGACCGCAAATCGCAAAAAGGAGAAAATTAGATACAATCCTAGACTCCAGAACTTCTTTACGTCAAAATGGATTCATGTTATCATTAATCCATTATGTGAGTTTACCTATGGGAGAAATGTGATGTTCAAAAAAATGAAAAAAAGCAAAGAATCTGTACAGGGATTTACGCTCATAGAATTGATTATTATTGTAGCGATTCTGGGCGTGTTGTTGGTGATTTTAGCACCAGCCTATACAAAGTACATTGAGAGAAGCCGGGAATCAACAGATCTGGCAAATGCCAAATCCGCATATAATGAATTGATGATGAATGTGGCTGAAAAGGAAGAAGATCCAGAGCCTATTAGTTTCAAGTTAAAACAAAAACATCCCGGCTGGCAGAGTCCGCTTCCAATTACAGTCGGGAGTGCTTCCTTTGATGGCACAAATACAGATAACTGAGTTGGAACACCGGGCCGAAACGGAACCTGTGTAGTATCTTATGAGAAAAATAAAGGTGTGATTTTTACCTGGAGTGGTGGAACGGAGGATGCGGCGGCAAGACCAACATATGATGGAAATTTGGATAAAACTTTAGGAACTCTTCAGACGGGATATAAGAATATTAATGATCTTAACATGAATAATAATAAGGCCTTCTTCTCTAATCAGACATTCTATATTAATGGAGAACGGTATACTACCCGTGTCTATTATGCTGATTCAGCTGCTTTCAAAGATGCATTAAAAGGTTATGAGCCAAAACCTGTATCCTATAAGGATAGTCCATTTTTTCCTTTAGAGGCATGGCACAATGACAACCAAACTCAGGGCTTTGCATATTACACCTACGGCGAAGGTGGCACTATCAATATGTTTACCTATGTAAACGAAAATAAGGTCTATCAGACAACTGATGAAGGTAACACCTGGCAGGACATTACGCCAAATGAAAAATGAAGAATAATAGTAACTATTCAGAAGGTAGTATCCCGCAAGGGGATGAAAAGTTACGAATAATAAATTGTAACAGAGAGGTATCGCGAAGTTTATGTATTCGATTAAAACAGTCAAAGGTGATATAACCAAAATTACAGATGTACAGGCAATTGTAAATGCTGCTAATAATTCTCTTCTTGGTGGTGGCGGTGTTGATGGTGCAATCCATCATGCTGCAGGTCCGGAACTTCTTGCAGAATGCAGGACACTTCATGGGTGCGAAACTGGAGAAGCAAAGATTACCAGGGCTTATAATCTGCCATGTGATTATGTGATCCACACAGTCGGACCGATCTGGTATGGTGGAAACAATGATGAAGATAAGCTTCTTGCAAGCTGTTATTATAATTCGATGAAGATTGCGGTGGAGAACGGAATCAGAACAATTGCATTCCCATCTATTTCTACAGGAGTGTATTGTTTTCCGGTTGAGCGCGCTGCGAAGATTGCGGTAGATACCGTTCATAGATTTTTACAGGAGAATCCAGACAGTTTTGATCTTGTTGAGTGGGTGCTATTTAACGACCAGGCCGCATCTGCATATGAAACTGAGGTATCCTTAATACAAAAGTAGACTACAAACCAAGAAACCTGGAAATGCAGATGGCATTTCCACCACAAAAGTAGATTGCAGACAAAGAAACCTGGAAATGCAGATTACATTTCCAGTGCAATATAAATAATACAGACAAGGAAGATTGACAATGAAGCAGGAAAACGAAGATATTGCAAGAAAAATGCAGTATATTCTGAATATGAGACCAGTGTTTAACAAGGAGGCTCTTTTCAGTGACGGAACAAGGTATTACAGAAATCCTACTGAGCCAAAGAGTGGCGAAAAGGTAATAATCAGCTTCAGAACCCAGAAGAATAATGTGGATGCGGTATATCTCGTATCCGGAGATCAGAAATATAAAATGAAAGTATACAAAACCACAAAAGGTTTTGATTATTATGGAACAAAGATTGTGATGCCGGAAGAGATTTTTCGGTATCATTTTGAAATTCAGTATGGATGGGCTACATGCTATTACACGGAACAGGGAGTCTGTTCTGAGCTGCAGGAATGGGCACAGTTTGAAATCTATCCGAATTATCATACACCTGATTGGGCAAAGGGTGCGGTGATGTATCAGATTTTTGTGGATCGATTCCGCAATGGAGATCCGTCCAACGATGTGGAAAGCGACGAATATGCATATATTGGTGAACACAGTGAAAAAGTGACAGATTGGTCCAAGACTCCGGCAGTTATGGGAGTCAGGGAATTCTATGGAGGAGACCTGCAGGGCATTATTGACAAACTGGATTATTTTGAAGAGTTGGGCGTTGAAGTGCTGTATCTTAATCCAATCTTCGTATCACCAAGTAACCACAAATACGACTGTCAGGATTATGATTATGTGGATCCACATTACGGAAAGATCGTTGAAGACTGTGACGGACTGCTTGCACCTGAGGATCGAGATAATACACATGCCACAAAATATATCCGGCGTGTGACAGATAAGCGCAATCTGGAGGCAAGTAATCAGATGTTTGCACAGCTTGTGGAAGAACTGCATAAACGTGGCATGAAGATTATTCTGGATGGAGTATTCAACCATTGTGGATCTTTTAATAAGTGGATGGACAGAGAAAGAATATATGAAGGACAGGAAGGTTATGCACCGGGAGCTTATATATCTGCAGACAGTCCGTATCGCTATTTCTTTGATTTTCATGATCAGAATCGCTGGCCTTATAATCCGACTTATGATGGATGGTGGACGCATGATACACTTCCGAAACTGAATTATGAAGGTTCAGGAGAATTGTATGATTATGTCTTGAAAGTGGCACAGAAGTGGGTGTCTGCACCATATAATGTGGATGGCTGGAGACTGGATGTGGCAGCAGATCTGGGACACAGCAATGAGTTTAATCACCAGTTCTGGAAAGATTTCCGTAAAGCGGTCAAGGAAGCGAATCCGGAAGCACTGATTCTTGCAGAACATTATGGAAGTCCGGAAGGATGGCTGCAGGGAGATGAGTGGGATTCTGTCATGAACTATGATGCGTTCATGGAGCCTGTGACATGGTTCCTGACCGGAATGGAAAAACACAGTGATGAATATAGAGAGGATCTTTATGGAAACAGTGATGCGTTTATCGGAGCAATGAAGACGCATATGCGCTCTTTGCATATGTCATCTCTTCACACTGCGATGAATGAATTGTCAAATCATGATCATTCCAGATTCCTTACCAGAACAAATCACAGGGTTGGACGTGTTTCCTATGCCGGAGCGCAGGCGGCGTCTGAAAATATCAATACGGCGATCATGCGTGAAGCGATTGCCATACAGATGACATGGCCGGGAGCTCCTACATTGTATTATGGGGATGAGGCAGGTGTCTGCGGATTTACAGATCCGGATAACCGGAGAACTTACCCGTGGGGGCATGAAGATATGGAACTTCTGAATTTCTACAAGGTCATGATCGCGGTTCATAAGAAATACAAAATGCTCAGAAGCGGTTCTCTGAAATTCCTATGGAATGATTATCAGGGCCTCTGTTATGCGAGATTCTCTCATACGGAGCAGATGATCATCGTACTGAACAACCGGGATGAAGGCAGAGATGTTATGATTGAAGTCTGGCCGGCAGGAATCAGCAGACTGGAAGAAACAGTATTTACAAGGCTGGTGCAATCTTCTCAGGAAGGGTATACAGACCACCAGAAACAGATTCTGTGCCAGGCTGGATCGCTGAATCTGTATCTGCCACCGTGCAGTGTGACAGTACTGCATCATAAAGACCAGATGTAAGATTAGAGAGTTGGTATGCTATATGAAAGCTGCAGCGCAAAATTCACTTGACAGGTCAGAATGGGTATGTTACGATATCAATACTTTCACGTGGTAGAGTGGCTACGTACTAAAAGAAAAATAATATGTCAAGGGAGATAGAGAGATGAAGAAAAAAGCAGTTGCAGTAGTTATGACAGCAGTAATGGCACTGGGAATGGTATCTGCAGTAAGTGTGCAGGCAGGAATAGAAGATAAGACTCTGATCGTTGGATTTGATGCGGAATATCCACCATATGGATATATGGATGAGAATGGTGAATACACAGGATTTGACCTGGAACTGGCACAGGCTGTGTGTGATCTGGAAGGTTGGGAGCTGGAGAAAAAACCAATCAACTGGGATTCCAAGGATATGGAACTGAATTCCGGATCTATCGACTGTATCTGGAATGGATTTACTATGAACGGAAGAGAAGATGATTATACTTTCTCAGAGCCGTATGTAGATAACAGTCAGGTAATCGTTGTTGCAGATGATTCTGGAATTGAGAAGCTTACAGATCTTGCCGGTAAGACCGTTGGTGTGCAGGCAGCTTCCGCAGCACTGGATCTTCTTCAGAGTGAGGAAGAAGGCGGACAGAAAGAACTGGCGGATACCTTTGGAGCACTGAATGAATTTGCAGATTACAATACTGCATTCACAGAACTGCAGGCAGGAGCACTGGATGCACTGGCAATCGATGTCGGAGTTGCCAAATATCAGCTGAATTCCAGAGGAGAGGGATTCAAGATCCTTGATGAGACACTGAATACAGAACAGTATGCAATCGGATTTAAAAAGGGTAATACAGAGCTCTGTGATATTGTGAATGCAGACCTTCAGAAACTTGCAGATGATGGAACGGTTGCAGAACTTGCTGAGAAGTATGAAATCGCAGATATGGTAACACTGAAAGCTTCTGATGATGCATCGGCAGAGGATTCCAAAGATGCAACAGATGATGCAGAAACAGATAAAACAGAAGAAAAATAAGCAATACATAAAATACGAATACAGAATGGGATGCTTCCCGGTTTTCCGGGTGGCATCCCTCTTGTAGGTTTATGGAGGAGAGTACATGAGTTTTCAGGTAATGTTACAACAGCTTACCACAGGGTTTGGGCAGACGCTGCTGATCTTTTTTCTGACACTGTTATTTTCCCTGCCACTTGGCATGGTTGTATATTTTGGACGTGTGAGCAGGTTCAAGCCATTAAGCTGGATCGTTAAGGCGTATATTTCTATTATGCGAGGAACACCACTGATGCTGCAGCTGCTGCTGTGGTATTTTGGACCGTTCTATCTGTGGGGAATGAATATCGGCAATTATAAATTTACCGCGATCATTCTGGGATGTTCTCTGAATTATGCCGCATATTTTGCAGAAATCTATCGTTCCGGAATTGAGTCGATTCCGGTGGGACAGTATGAGGCAGCACGGCTTCTGGGATACAATAAAAGCCAGACATTTTTCAAAATCGTATTACCGCAGGTTGTAAAGATCGTGCTTCCTTCTGTGACAAATGAGGTCATTACACTTGTCAAAGATACCTCCCTTGTTTATTCGGTATCTTATATTGAGATGTTTGCGCTGGCAAAACAGATCGCAGCTGCGCAGACAACAGTTGTTCCGTTTGTGATCGCCGGGGTATTCTACTATATCTTTAACTTTGTAGTTGCCTGGGTTATGGAATGGTTTGAAAAGAAACTGAATTACTATCGTTAGGAGGAAATGCTTTGAGTACAAGTCTTCTGGAAATGAATCATATCAAAAAAGAGTTCGACGGTCTTCAGGTACTGAAGGATGTGTCGATTCATGTAAATGAAGGAGAGGTCGTTTCAATTATCGGTTCCTCAGGCTCCGGTAAATCCACGCTTCTTCGCTGTGCGACACTGCTGACATTGATTGATGACGGTGAAGTAAGTTATATGGGAAATAAAACGGTCTGGACCGAAAATGGTAAAGTCTGTCTGCCGAATAAAACAAAACTGAAAGAGATTCAGTCCTGCTTTGGCCTGGTTTTTCAGAACTTTAATCTGTTTCCGCATTATACGGTCATGAAAAATATTACCGATGCACCAATCCATGTGCAGAAGAGAAATAAAGATGAGGTTTACAGAGAAGCGAGAGATCTTCTGGCAAAGATGGGATTGTCTGATAAAGAAGATGCTTATCCGTATCAGTTGTCAGGCGGACAGTGCCAGCGAGTTGCGATAGCAAGAGCCCTTGCACTGAATCCGAAAATCCTGTTCTTTGATGAGCCGACTTCCGCACTTGATCCGGAACTTACCGGAGAAGTTTTGAGAGTAATCCGTTCACTGGCGGATATCCATATCACGATGGTGATCGTGACACATGAAATGAACTTTGCTCGGGATATTTCCGACAGAGTTATTTTTATGGATAAAGGTGTAATTGCTGTAGAAGGTACTCCACAGGAAGTATTTTCTTCAAGTAATGCACGAATCAAAGAATTCCTTGGTAAATTTCATCAGGGAGAGGAATAAAGGGATTGCTTTTAATGATGCAATGTTATATAATTTCTGCGTAATGATAGGAAATCCGAGCAACCGCAGTTACCCCTGCGGTTAATCGAGTGAGATGATAGGAGTAAATACATGAGTACAGACAGATACGTAAGTCCCCTTTCAGAGCGTTATGCCAGCAAGGAAATGCAGTATATTTTTTCTCCGGATATGAAATTTCGCACCTGGAGAAGATTGTGGATCGCTCTGGCTGAAACAGAAAAAGAACTTGGCCTGAATATCACTCAGGAGCAGATTGATGAACTGAAAGCTCACAAGGATGATATCAACTATGATGTGGCAAAAGAAAGAGAACGTCAGGTACGCCATGACGTTATGTCTCACGTGTATGCATATGGCGTACAGTGCCCGAAAGCAAAAGGAATCATCCATCTGGGTGCAACATCCTGTTATGTAGGTGACAACACAGATATCATTGTGATGGCTGAGGCTTTGAAGCTGGTTCAGAAAAAACTGGTGAACGTAATTGCAGAACTGTCAAAATTTGCAGATAAATACAAAGAACAGCCAACTCTTGCATTTACACATTTCCAGCCGGCACAGCCGACAACAGTTGGTAAACGTGCAACTCTCTGGACACAGGAATTCCTGATGGATCTGGAAGATCTGGAATATGTAATGGGCACACTGAAACTTCTGGGGTCCAAGGGAACTACCGGAACACAGGCAAGTTTCCTGGAACTGTTCGAAGGGGATCAGGAGACAATCGACAAGATTGATCCGATGATCGCAGAAAAGATGGGATTCAAGAACTGCTATCCGGTATCCGGACAGACCTATTCCCGTAAAGTAGATACAAGAGTCCTGAATATTCTTGCAGGTATTGCGGCAAGCGCACATAAGATGTCCAATGATATCCGCCTTCTGCAGCATCTGAAAGAAGTAGAAGAACCATTTGAAAAATCACAGATTGGTTCCTCTGCGATGGCCTACAAGAGAAATCCGATGAGAAGTGAGCGTATTGCATCTCTTTCCAGATATGTAATGGTGGATGCACTGAATCCGGCAATTACTTCTGCAACACAGTGGTTTGAGAGAACCCTGGATGACTCCGCAAACAAACGACTCAGTATTCCGGAGGGATTCCTGGCAATCGATGGTATCCTGGATCTGTGCCTGAATGTTGTTGACGGACTGGTTGTTTATCCGAAAGTAATCGAGAAACATATGATGGCAGAGCTTCCGTTTATGGCAACAGAAAACATCATGATGGATGCTGTAAAAGC
>QWCH01002527.1_pt1 | contig 22498 bp, 11 predicted proteins | sample 1972671 | NCBI WGS metagenome assembly QWCH01 (sample SAMN09866713, study PRJNA288562) | Human gut metagenome isolate term3_stool, whole genome shotgun sequencing... | isolation source: gut | host: Homo sapiens | place: USA: California
CAAAAGAGGTACCCCGCTGAATAAAAACGAGCAATCTTGATATTATTTTTTCTTTAACAACTCGTTGATTTTCTTTTGAAGAACTTTGATTTCAAGATTTTTAGCAATGATGTGATTCTCCTCGTCCAACAATATCGTGTAAGGAAGCGTCTTAACCCCATAGAGATAAAAAGTCCTAAGATTCCGGTCAAGTCCATTCCGCCAGAACATCCCATCCGTGTTCACGGCTTTCACCCACACCTGTTCGTTTTTATCGCTCGACACGCTGATGATTTCCAGACCTTTCAGGTGGAAACGCTGGTAAAGGTCGAGAAGTTTCACATTATCCCGACGACAGGCAGCATCCGACGACTCCCAAAAATGTATCAGTTTCAACTTGCTTTTTACCGAGTGTAGAGAAAGCGAATCACCTTGCAGAGAAGATACCATAAAATCGGGTGCAACGTTCCCCTCCTTGATGTTTTCCCACGTGGAGATCAACGCCGCTATCGAACATCCCGGCACCGTCGCTCTAGCGCTTTCACTTAACAAGGCGTACCTCGCCTTCAGCGTATCCAATTCCAATTGGTACATGCCACTCGCCACAACAAGAGCTGCAACGTAAGTATCGGAATACTTCTCTAACAACACTCTTTCCCGAGAACGGGCATCAGTTATCACTCTTTCAAATTGCTTGGTCAAGGAACGCATTCGAGAGGTGTCACCCACCTGCTCAGCTTGCCAGAACTCGTTCTGAATCCGCTCCTGTTCTTGTAAGAGAAACACATTTACACGGGCAAACTGGTTGAAAATCTCTTGCAGTTCACCGCCTTGTATTAACGTACCAGTATTATTCACGTTGATCGTAATATTTGTACATTCCAAAATAAACGGAACAATTCTGTCCTCGTTTGTCAATGTAATATATACCGCAATCGGACGATTTACCCTTCCCTCAAACATGAAAAATCCATTCTTTATTTGAGTGCTATTCAACGTGTCCACCCTACCTACCTCATCGGTCACCAACAAAAGAGTCCCTTCTGTCATTCCGTTAATTTTACCACAAATTTGATAGTTATTTTGGGCACTCGCAACAAAACCAACAAATAACACAATTCCTAATAATATACCTCTTCTCATTATTTCAAGTTTATAAAAAGGGATTCTGATTTCTCAAAAATCCCTTTTTTAAAATCGTCAATAATCTCAATTAGAACACTTCAATTTCTGCTAGAGCCAAGGTAAAATTATTACCATAAGGCTGATCACTAACAATAAATTTCAAGTATCTCACATTTTGAGCCGCATGAAAATTAATGATCGTTGCCTCCCCAGCCGTGGCCCCAAGTGTATTTTCCTCCACGTAACTGATCTCCTTTTCATCTAAATCTTCGGTCAATACTTTTATCTTAATCACACTAGGTAAGAGATTTTGGCTCGCTTTATCTGTTTCCGGATCAAAATCTTTCTGAGTGATTTTTACCCCTCGTACCGTCCGTGTTGCCTTCATATCAATTGAGATTTCATGTGAACGAGATATTGAAGCAAATTCCGGCTGCCAAGAAGTTTTCAAGTTTTTATCGACCAAATTATTCAAATAAGAATCATAATTATCTTCATCTTCCGGCTCACAAGTAATCTTCCAATCTTTAGAATCCAACGGAATGAGTTCCGGTAAGACCGGATTCCCCATCTCAGTCATATAAGCCAAAGTCTGTTCCGGCAAGAAGTGTCGGTTGTAACGTTCTACGATTAAACCACACACTTCGTTAGCCACGTTCAACGCAAAAAGACTAACCTCTTGATCATACAATTGACTATTATTTCCTGTCAAATCCAAATAGTTCTCATTCATGAAACGATTTTTACCCAGAATCAATTTTTTCAAATTTGGTAAATTAAGGATGTCCTCAAACGAATTTATCGAGTAATCAATCTCTATTTCTTCTAAATTATTTGCAAAATCTTCCGAAATTTCAGCTAAACCATATTTAGCTCTCATCAGTTGTTTAAACTCCGGATTAAATACTTTTTCTTTAGACAATTCATATGGATCAAAAATAATCAAATCATCACACCCCTCTACTCGCCCTTTTCTCTCCAATATTACTGGTTTACTTGTATCAATTCCCTCCGGAAGCATGTAATATTTCTTTTCAATTAATTCTGCGTTCAAATTTAAAGTTCTAAAACCTCCTCCTTTCTCGTAATAATTCAAAACAGCTGATTCCACTTGATCTGACCAAGTAGAAAAAAAGAGAATCAATCGATCCCTTAAAAAATAGTGTTTGGAAATTAGACGCGTAAAGGAAAGGATAGTCTCATGCGTTGCCGTATAAGGACGTCCAAACAAAGGAGTGGTTAACGATTGATTTCCATCTTTATCCACACCATACACGCATACCTCATAATTACCATCTTCCAAGTTCGGGATGATACATTCCATTGTTCCCGCATCAAACAACAGAGAGTCATACTTCGCATCTAATCCCCAGCGTACTTTAATCTTATCAATATTAGAGTCCGGATTATTTTTCCAACTCACGATCAATCTTTTCCAGCCGGATGAAACCTCTACATCCGTACACTTTCCAACGTAACGGATCTCCCCGTCTCCAGCATAATCGCTATACGTGTCCTCCAAATCTTCACATCCTACACATAAAAAGAAGGAGAAAAGTAGCCATAATATATTTTTTGTCTTCATAAACTTACTCTTTATTTACATAAACTTCTAATTCGTGCATCATCACATACTGAGAGGGATTATAATGATCGGCATAAGGGGTAAATGGATGCAAATCAAAAAGTTCATCTACAATCAGTCTCAAATAACGATATGTATCCGAGGAAGCCGGAATATCCACCGATATATATTTCGGTTCTGCAGCAAGCAAGGCCTCTTCTGTGCGAAGCGGTGCCTCCTCTGTAAAATATGCCCACGACGATTTACTAAATGCTTGAGCCTCTCTATATGTACCTATCTTTTTCCACGTCTTTTTATCATTAGAAGCCTCCACCGTTATACAACTAGGATAAAATACACCAAAATGACGCCCATAAGCAAAAAGACGCCCATATGGAGTCATACTATAATCAGGCCAATTTCTTTCAAAGTATAACATGGCATAAACCCGTACGGAAGCAATCATTTTTTCCTGTTGTAAATCAAGTATAAACAACGGTGTCCCCACGGCTCCCGGGCCGGCAAAATAGGTCTTGATTTCCGTAGACGGAGCATTGAAACAGGTTTCACCTTTCAGATCTCCATCAAACAAATATTTATACCCGAGACTATAATCCAGTCTTTCATTCGAAAGATCGCCAAGACCTTCAAATACGAGTTTAGAGGGATCATACTTCACTGAAGTATACGCCTCTACACCTTCCCACACTTGTTGTTTTACCATGTATCCCCGGAAATCTTCCGTTCGAATCACAATGTTATTAACCAATTTTTCCTGTTTCAATACATACAATAAGGTATCAGCTCCTTCCGTGATAGGGAAACTGTTAATCAACAAGGTATCCGGTTCTCCTGTTAACGGATTCTCTCCCGTGTAAAGCACATGTGCAATCCCGTTCGCTTGCGCTGGAGCATCATACATAATCATAAATCCATTCCAGTTAGGCTTCACCTCTACGGTTTCGAAAAACGCAACCGGCCCGGAATCCTTCGTATCAAAAGTAACCTCTAACGGGATAGACTCCACGTTATTACGATCACACAACGTCACTTTTGCCGGCACCCCTTGCCGAGCCTCGTTAAAACCGGGTAACACTAACGAATCACACGCATAACTTCCAGTCCGGATCATTTTTTGTCCCAAAGCATCCTGATAACGTACACGTATCGACATCACATCTTTTCCTTCCGGTAAATGATAATACATTATCGCACCACCGGTAATCGCTTTAAACGAAAGCCCCTCATGCGGCATGGCAACTTCAAACACAGTGATATCGTCTTTCGCACAACCTTGAAATACACACCATGTTAATAATATTATCCACAAAAATTTTCTCATAGCTAACTTTTTACAATAAGAACTTTAATTATTACCACCCCGGATTCTGCTTACAACCGGAAATTAACACTTCTTCACTCCGAATAGGAAACAAATAATCACGAGGAGCTACGAATTTTCTTTTATTCCAAACAACAACAGGTCCTTCAAAATTATTATAGAATTGTTGTGCTGTTTTTCCTAGTATATTCCAACCATACTGTTTCGCATTCAATTCATTCGCAGCAGTCAACCAACGACGCAAATTCCAAAACCGCCTCCCTTCAAAAGCAAATTCTATATCCCACTCTTGATGAATGATTTCCCGCATACCTTCTTTTGTGGCTACTTTATTCGGATTTTTAGCATAGGCAGTCCAAGCGTCAACCACCCCCGGAATCCCAGCACGCTTGCGAACCTCGTCTAACGGGGCATAAACATGCACTTCATCCGGAACAGCCAAATATTCATTCCAAGCCTCAGCTTTCATCAAATAGAGGTCTGCTAACCTAATGATGATATTTGCCTCATCGCGATACATCACAGTACTGTAATAATCAGCATTCATTACCTCCGTATAAATGAATTTTTTCATGTAATATCCGGTTAAATTTTGCGGTGTTGATGGATTTATTGAATTAATATTAGTACCATAACGTTCTCCTTGACGACATTCGACAATCATGTCATCCGAGATATAAGTCCCCCTCTGCCAATAGCAACGATCAGCTGCAATGTGCGCATAAAAACGTGGTTCACGACGCAAGTGTAAGCTTAACACATCATTGCTTTTTTGCGACACCACATTTTTATACTGCGGGTTTGTCTCTTTTCCTAATCTATACCTAGAAGTATAATCCCATGTCTTATCTTCTTCAATAGGTAATCCGTTTTCCGTATAGTACGTTTCCACCATTTTCATACTTGGAGCAATCCCCGAAAATGCATACTGACAATAGTAAGGCCAATCATCACTATCAACAAAAGGCAAGGTCCACGCCCACCAGCATTCTGTATAAGCATTAGTAGGAGCAAAAATCAATAATGCCTCATCGCTCTTAAAATTCGACGCCGATACCGATTTTTCGATATCCATCATCGTATTGAGTAATTTTGTAGATTGCGTTGCATTTCCTGATACCAATTTTTTCCCTCCTTGCAAAGCAATTTCAATAGCCTCATCAGTCGCCTCAGCTGCCTTTTTCCACTTCTCAGCATCATATGTTCCCGGAAAAAGTTTTTCTCCTTTTTTATTCGTGAAATTAGTATATGCTGGATTACCGTTAAATAACGGAGATGCGGCATAAAGGAGTGTCATAGCTTTCAATGCTGCCGCAGATTCTTTACAATGATATCCTCTCCGGGATGACGCCTTTTGATTCATCATAGGTAACACTTCAATCGCTTCATCCAATAAAGTAACAATAGCCGAAACGACGGTATCAATTGGAGACCGTGGTTGTTGCATCACGGCAATTTCGGCATTAGCACCGATGTTTTGCGGAACTAACACGATCGGACCGTAGCGACGCATCAATTCAAAATAAAAATGAGCCTTCAATGCTTTGATTTCCGCCGTCCACAAATCCTTCTCCTGATCCTCCATATTGTATACTTGACCAATTTTATCTATAAATATATTACAGTAACGAATTCCAGCATAAAATCCATCCCGTTTCCACAAATTCCCATAAGGTTCTTGGGCCATCTGTAAACCATCTGCAATCGAGAATCCCACCCACTCTTGAGTTCCACTAAAACCATTATTAATCATATACTGCCGTACGTATTCGTTCGCCACAACTTCATCAGTCCCAGTTGCAGCCGGACTTAACGCTAAATCCCTATATTCATCCACAAGAAATACGTAACATGATTGCAACCAGTCTTCAGCATTTTCTTTCTTCTCGAAAATGGTTTCGATAGTTTCTATATCGTTCTCAGGCACCGTATCGAGATAATTACACCCGCTACATAACGCCACCAGCGAAAAATAGATAAATAATAAATGTTTCATTATCAATACGAATTAAATTAGAAACTAAAGTTTATTCCTACCGTATAGGTTTTCTGAATTGGATAGTTGAAACCGTCTTCTCCTAATTCAACGTCCCACACTTTAAAATTAGAGATTAAGAAGGGATTGTTAGCCCGTACAAAAAACTTCACGTTTTGCAATCTCCATTTAACCATCAAATTACGCGGCATATTATACGCCAACTCCAATGATGTACAACGTAAAAAACTACATTCCCTCATAAAATAAGTACTTTTCCTGACTTCTGCATTATTCTCGTTATACCAATCCTCCTGCGGGTTGTGGTGTACCAAATTATAAGTGGATAAACGCGGCCAAAATGGTTTATCAACCATATTGTTTTCTGACCAGTGATCATCATAAATCACTTTTAACATAGCGTGGTCATCCACAAATGGGGACAGCCTCTCTGGATTCATAAAAAATGAACGTTTACCTGATCCTTGAAAAGCAAAACTAAATTCCCAATTTTTATAATTTACAAAACCACTAAATCCGTAGATCAAACGCGGGGTTTCCGGAAAACCAATATAAGTAGCATCATTCACATCTATCACCCCGTCATTATTCAAATCACGATAACGAATGTCTCCAGGCATCACGTCTCCTCCTTGAGTAGGCGAATTATCAATCTCGGCTTGATCCCGGAACAAACCTTCAGCAATGTACCCCACTTGCCGGGAAAGTTCTTTACCAACCTTACGTTGCCATACCGGCTTATCGGTAGCCTCTTCAATCTCCTTATAAACAGACTTATTATACGTCAATGTTCCATTGAGGATCACCCACAAATCGTTGCCAAAATCATGTTGGATTTTCCCGGCAAAATCAATACCCCGAGAACGAGCTTTACCGACATTATCTAATGGAGCAACTTCTAACCCAACAGAAGCAGGGATCGTGGTTCGATTAGATAGAATATTGTGACGCACCTCTTGGTAAGCATCTAACGTTACCTCAAATATTCCTTTGAAAAATTTAGCCTCTAATCCCAAATTTACTTGCTCGGCTACTTCCCACTGGATATTCTCATTAGCATATGAATAGATACGATACCTTTCAAAAGAATTAGCATTAGGAATTGGACGATTAGCACCGACTCCATCTATCAATGGTACAAAGACAAAGCGAGGCTGTGAGATAATACCATCATTCCCCACTTTACCCCAAGAAGCCCGTAATTTCAAAAAATCCAGCCAATTAGAAACCGAGGTCATAAAATGTTCTCCGGACACAACCCACGCCATTCCGGCAGCCGGGAAAAATCCCATCCGGTTCTTTTCCGCAAAACGCTCAGATCCGTTATACCCGAAACTCCCCTCAATAAAATAACGATCTTTATACCCATAACTACCACGCATGGAAAAGGTCAAATTCCGTTGCGGCATCCCGTTCAACACGGTCGCAATCGGGGTGTAGGTACGTTCTTGTGCTTGGACCACTCCTGTCAGTGAAGTTTGATGATCTTTCCATGCAGCAGTGTGCAGAGCACGGACCTCATAAGTCATTCGTGTATCCGTCGTCGAAACAGCTGCTCCTCGATCAATTTCTAATGTTCTACGTGCGCCATAAGCACTCATATCCTGCAGCTTATGTTTTCCAGTTTCAAAATCATAATTTGCTAAAGCGTACTGAAACGGAACTGTTGTAAAAGCCGTGGTATAGTAACCGGATTGTACCATGGCAACACTTGCTCTCACCTCCAGTCCTTTGATTAAACTACTCAAATTTTGGATATATTCTGCCTTATTAATAGTGGAATAGCGTGTTCGTTGCACATATCCTTGATGTAATAGCATATATGGGTTTGTTTGCTTGGATGTCGAAGTTCCAAAACGCAAGTGAGGCCAACCATAAGTATCATCCCCAGGATAAATAGGGGCAAAATCCACTGGAGAAGCATTAAATGCCAACCAATAAGCCTCACTCATACTATTTAAAGGACCATGATATTTATCTAATGTTGCAGAAGAATTCACCACTAATTTGATACCTGCTTTCAAATCGATATTCAAATTCACACGGTAAGACATTTGATTATTTGTGATATTACAGTCAAAATCATTCAATTTATCGGTCTTCAACATACCTTGATCTCGGTTGTAATTTACAGATGCATAATATTGCATCACTTTAGAACCTCCCCGGATACTTAATCCCAAATGATGGTTTATATTATAATCTTTAAACATCATTCCATACCAATCATTTTGCGGATAAAGCCACGAGGGATATTTACCGGAAGCCGTGCGGTTAATGACCTCTTGGCTGTACTTAGGGGTTGCCAAGGAATTTCTGCCCATTAACGCCCGATTATACATTTTCATATAATTGATCGGGTCCACAATTTCAATATCCCTAGTCGGCATAGAAAATATCGCCTCATAGCGAGCCGAGGCATACACACTCCCCTCCGTACCTTTTTTAGTCGTCACAAGGATAACACCATTCGCTCCACGGGCACCATACATGGCGGTAGCCGAAGCATCCTTCATAACAGAGAAAGTTTCAATATCTTCCGGAGCCAAACGAGCCAAATCCAATTTAGAGGTTTCCACTCCATCCAGTAAGATCAATGGATCAATATTGGCATCCGTTTGAAACGAAGTGATACCCCTGATATAGAATTTAGTATTCATCTCCTCCTCAGTTAATGCTCCCGGGATCCCCCCCGTCTGCCAACCGATCACGCCGGCAATTTTACCGGCAAAACCGGAAGTCAAGTCACTGTTTGACGATTTTAAATCCATAGGGCGTATTGTTGTAATAGCCGATACTACACTCTCTTTTTTCTGCGAACCAAAAGCCACAACAACTGTTTCATCTAATACTTGACTATCTTCCTTCAAAGTAATTCGGAGCGTATCTTTTGCTGTCCTTTCAAAAAATTCCAAAGTTTCTCTTCTATACCCGATAAAGGAAAATTCCAAAGTACCATTAACCATTGGTAATTCCAAAGTAAACCATCCATCCAAATTCGTTGAGGTTCCCAATGCCAACCCGGACACTTTTACCGTCACCCCCGGCATGGGATTCTTCTCCTTGTCGTACACGAATCCTTTTAAACGAACCGACTTTTTCTCCGGCTCGTCCGAACTCGTCACAGGCTTAATAATAACCATTTTGTCAACATATTCCCATGTGAATCTTCTCCCTAGCATTTGCCGTAATACCTCATCAACCTTCGCATTTTTCACGTTAAGCGAGAACGCTTGGTTCACATCCACCTCGTCAAAACTGTAAAAGAAATCCAGTTGCGTCTGTCGCTTCAATTCGGAGATTACCTTGGTAAAAGGCATTCTCTCGACTTTCAGCGTTACCATCTGATCCTGTGCCCGCACAGATGCAGAAAGCGAAAAGACAAAACCACACATCAATAAAAAAGTCAATTTCATAACCATTAAAATTTTCGCACGTGATTTTTTTAACGGGAACCACGTGCCCGTTCGTTTTTTTTTCATAGTTTTGTGATAAGAGTTAAACATTCATCCTCGGGAAATCGCAAGTTTCCCCGGATGGTTTCGCTACACCGGGAGTTGTTGCTGCAATTCCCGGTTTATTTTTAGATTCATCTATTCAGTTCAGTTACGACAACCGTCCTACCGTTCACGGTAAATTTCACCCGCGTGGTTTTCTCTATTATCGAGAATATCTCGTTTGCCGTGTACTCCTTCTTGATTACCCCGGCAAAGACAAAACGCTTCACACGCTCGGAAGCGAAGAAGAAATCAACATCATACCAACGCTGTAATTGCGCCGCAATATCCTCTAATGTCGCACCTTCTTCAAAATAGAATTTTCCGTTTACCCAAGCTGAAACTGCTGCCGCATCCACCTCTTTCGTCGAGATTCTACCTTCTTCCCACACGGCTTGCTGTCCGGGTGCAAGAATAGTTGACGCTCTATCTTTTCGATCGCTTACCTGCACCTTTCCGGATACCAACGTCGTACGAATCACTTCGTCCGGAGTATAAGCATTCACGTTAAACCGGGTACCCAGTACCCGCACATCCACTTCACCAACGTCAACGATAAAAGGTTTCCCGGCATCGGGTGCCACCTCGAAGAAGGCTTCTCCCTTAAGATACACTTTGCGTTCCTCACCCGAGAAGAATGTCGGGAAGCGAATTTCCGATTCGGAATTCAAGTAAACCCTAGAACCGTCTGCCAGTGTCAACTGATACTCTCCTTTACGCGGGACTACAATCGTGTTGTATTCCACCTCGGTCGATTGCCCCTCTCCCTGTTCATAGGTCACGCTTCGAGCCGAATCCAAGCGAACACGCACGCCTCCTTTAGTTGTTAAAGTATCAACTTGGACGGATGCCAAATTTATCCGTTCTCCTTTCGCCATAATCAACACGGCTTGAGGACTGCCCGCCTCCAGTACCGGAACTTGTGCCACGGGAATCTCTTTTGTTTCACGCAACGAGAACCATATCGTGCCACCCACGAATAACGGGATCATTACCGCTGCAACCCAACGCCACAACATTGCCACCCGACGCCGATTCTGACCTTCACCCCGGTATCCCTCGACAACTCTCCACATTTTCTCCCGGTCGAACACCACATCACTCCGCTCCATCATCCCCACTTCCCGCAACACGCCCCGCACCCTCGCGAAATCCGCATCCCGCCAAATTTTCCGCCACTCGGCATCACCCGGCTTCACTCTCCCTTCCAGCACCGCTCGTAACCATTCTTTTTCGTCTTTTGTGCTCATAGTTTTTCTGTTTTCTACCCTCTAAGCGAGAAGGGGTGAAAAAAGGGTGAAAAGAAAATGAGATTTTTTTCAGAAAAATTGAAAAAAATCTCATTCCATATGGTTTCAACCATGGTTGATTCAACCGCTGTTGCCCAAAAAACGCCTACATATCCTCCAAAGAGAAGAATTTCGTTTCAATGGAATATTTCGCCATTTCCTTTTGCTTCACGTGTTCCACTTTCTCCATGAACAACTTATGATTATAGTTATTCACATTTCGTTTCACCTCTGCCACCAATGCCTCGTTGCCTCGTGCCCGTAAAGCGATAATATCAATCTCAAAAGCCTCTATTTTCTGTTTACCGGACATACTTTTCATTTCCCACCATGAGCCGATTTCTTTGAAACCTCCGGCTTCCGCGAGTTTTTGCCTGAAATACTTTTCCAATACCCGTCCGGAATAAGTCGGATAATCAGCCTGCGCCAAGTGATACAAATCATCAAAATTTTGTAATTCGATATAGGAACGATTACCCTCTATATATTTGAACCAGAAACTCAAAAAATTATCTATTATAATATAGCGAACATTTTTTTTACTACCCGGCTTCGCGAAAATAGGACGTTCACGTGTGATCAAATGATAAACATTTTCCAGTTTATTCAAATGTCCCCCGATGGCTATTCCTCCCAAACGAGCTTCAATCTCGCCCTGCGTGTAATACCCGTTAGCCAATTCTTGGAGTATAGAAAAATATGTCCCGTAATTCTTCCCGAATTCCGTGATTAACAAATTCCGCCCCTCATCTAAAAAAGGCGACATTTCAGAGAAAACAAAACGATACATCTTCTCGACAGTCAATCGATCGTTATCACAAAACAACTCCACGTATTTAGGGACTCCCCCGGTAATCGTGTACAAAGCAAGTAAATCATCGTTACTATAACCGAGAGCGTATTCTTCCATAATCTGTTTCAAAACTTCCACTTTGAACGGACGCAACTGTAAGATATTATCCGCCCGCCCGAACAGGGGTTCACTATGCTCCGTGAATATCTTCTGCATCAAAGAAAAAACGGAACCACAAATGACCAGATTTACACGTGTATCCTGCCGATATGAATCCCACAAATTTTGCAAATCACTGAAAACTGTTTCATTAATATTATAGAACTCTTGAAATTCATCTATCACGAGATTGAAGGAACGTGTTTTACCCAATTCAAAAAGATATTGCATCAAATTTGAAAACGAAATCATCCCTTCCGGTACAAACACGGATAACACGTCACGCACATGTCCCGCAAATTCGGAAACCAAAACACTTTCCGACTTCCGACCGACAAAGAAATAAAGCGTCACAGAACCATCATCCTGAAATGCCTGCTTTATCAAACTGGTCTTCCCGATACGCCTCCGCCCTGTTACAACAAGCATTCGGGAATTTCGCGTGAAAGCAAGTCCCTGCACCCGCTTCAATTCTTCAATTTCCTTTTCTCGATTATAAAACTTCATGTGAACTAAAATTATTATTTCAACCACGGTTGATTCAACCGCTGTTGCAAAAATAATAATTTTACTCGAAAGCGACTAAAAGAATCATCATAAATCTCTTGTCCTTATCGCCGAATTCATCCTTAATTTTCTTATACGCCGTTTTCATCTGTGTCTTTACCGTGTTCACGGAAATATCCAGTTGCTCGGCGATTTCTTTATAACTCATGCTTTCCATGCATCCCAAGATAAAAATTTCCCTACATTTCGGGGGGAGGGTTTCCATAATGGATTGCAAACGGTCATAAAGTTCCTCGAAATTATCATTCTCGTCAGAATCATCCACCCCGGTCATCATCATTTCCTGACGATAACGTTCCTCGACCTTCTCGTGAAGTTTGTAATCGATACATGAATTTTTAACGGAACGGCAAAGATAGGCATAAACGGAACCCGTGTAAGTAATTTTATCCCGATTCGTCCACAAGTAAATAAAAACTTCCTGCACGATATCCTCCGCCTCTTCCCGATGCTTCACGAATCCCAAGGCATAATGAAATAGTTGTTCCGCATAACAGTCAAAAAAGGAGTTGAAAGCACTCCAGTCACCCTCTTGCATTTTCCGGAATAATATGTCCTCTCTTATCATCACACTAAACCACTGGTCCACGAAACAAATATCAGAAAATTCTATCTAATAAACAACCTCAAAATCCGAAATCAACAATCATAAATCTAAAATCAATTAATTCCCCGAAGAAGTTTCAAAAGAAATTAGAATCGTTTATATTTGCAACACATTTAAATCTAAAGCTTAAAAACGAAAAATGGCACAGACTCCATCTATTCCTAAAGGGACAAGAGATTATTCACCGGAAATTATGGTGAAAAGAAATTATATATTCGACACGATTAAATCCGTATTCAAACTGTATGGCTATTTGCCACTGGAAACTCCTGCCATGGAGAACCTTTCCACGTTGATGGGTAAATACGGGGAAGAGGGTGATAAATTACTTTTCAAGATACTGAATTCCGGCGATTTTCTTTCCTCCGTTACCGATAGCGAAATGACGGAGCGCAACATTCCTCGCCTGACAAACAAGATTTGCGAGAAGGGCTTGCGTTACGATTTGACGGTACCTTTCGCCCGTTTCGTAGTGCAACACCAGAACGAAATCACGTTCCCGTTCAAGCGTTACCAGATCCAACCCGTGTGGCGTGCCGACCGCCCGCAAAAGGGACGTTACCGGGAATTTTACCAATGTGACGTGGATGTCGTGGGTAGCGACTCCCTGTTAAACGAGGTGGAAATAGTGCAAATCGTGGACGAGGTTTACAAACGCTTGAAGATAAATGTCCGCCTGTTGATGAACAACCGGAAAGTGTTAGCCGGAATCGCCGAAACCATCGGTCACTCGGAAAAATTGGTTGACATCACCGTGGCTATCGACAAAATGGATAAAATCGGGGCAGAGAATGTAAACGCTGAATTACGGGAAAAAGGAGTATCAGAAGAGGCCATCGAAAAATTACAACCTATCCTGCATCTGGAAGGAACGAACGAAGAGAAATTAGCCCGCCTGCAAGAAATACTGCAAGGTAGCGAAATCGGTTTAAAAGGCGTGGCAGAATTGAGTACCGTGTTCCGTTACCTGCAACAACTCGATATCCGAATTGAAGTAAAATTAGACCTCACGCTTGCCCGCGGGTTAAGTTATTACACGGGTGCCATTTTCGAGGTCAAAGCATTAGACGTGGAAATAGGAAGTATCACCGGGGGAGGACGTTATGACGACCTGACCGGAATATTCGGGATGAAAAATATGTCGGGCGTGGGAATCTCGTTCGGTGCCGACCGTATCTTCGACGTGATGAACCAATTGGATATCTTCCCGAAAGACGCCACGGCAACCACTCGTATCCTGTTCGTCAACTTCGGGGAAAAAGAAGAGGCTTTCTGCCTCCCGCTCTTGAAAAATTTACGGGCAGCAGGCATTAACGCCGAGATATACCCGGAAGCCGCCAAGATGAAAAAACAAATGACGTACGCCGATAAGAAAAATATCCCGTACGTGGCATTAGTAGGGGAAAACGAAATCGCCAACAACATGGTAACCCTGAAAAATATGCTCACGGGAGAACAAGAAAGTGTTGCAATCACCGAATTGGCAGAGAAATTAAAATAAAAGCGTATGCAACTATACCGCAAAGAACAACGCCCGCTAAAAAACCACGGCTTCGATACTCGTTTTCCCTGACGGGAAAAGAGTTCATAAAGTTTATAAAGTTCATAAGGTTTATAAAGTAAAAAACTTTCAGAACCGCAGGTTCAACTTTATGAACCTTACGAACCTTATAAACCAAGGGGACCTCGTCCCCGCATGTGTGCAATCTAAAATCTAAAATTTAAAATCTAAAATTCCAATGACTCATTATATTACCCCGGAGTATTTAACCTTCGATCAAATAGAGAAAATCATTAATAAAAAATATAAACTCGCTTTATCTGACGAGAGCAAGAAGTTAATTAATGACTGTAAGGCATATCTGGATCACAAGATTGCCACTTCCGAAAAGCCGTTGTACGGCATCACGACCGGATTCGGTTCTTTGTGCAAGATCACCATTTCGCCCGAAGACCTGAGTCAACTGCAAGCCAATCTCGTGATGTCACACGCTTGTAGCGTGGGAAAACCCGTGCATCAGGATATTATCCGTTTAATGTTGTTACTGAAGGCTCACGCTCTTTCCTTGGGTAAATCAGGAGTACAACTGGTAACCGTGGAGCGTATCATCGATATGTTCAACAAAGACGTGCTTCCCGTGGTGAAAGAATTAGGCTCATTGGGTGCATCCGGTGACCTTGCCCCGCTTGCCAATTTATTTTTACCGCTGATTGGAGAGGGAGAAGTATTCTATAAAAACAAAATCTATCCCGCCAAAGAGATCAACCAAAAATTCGGTTGGGAACCTATCCAATTGGGTGCAAAAGAAGGCTTGGCCTTGTTGAACGGGACTCAATTCATGAGCTCACATGCCGTTTACGCTTTATTGAACGCTTTCAAGGTGGTTAAATATGCTGATATTATCGGTGCTCTCTCTTTGGAAGCATACGACGGACGCATCGACCCGTTCTTGCCGCAAATTCACGAGGCCCGTCCTCATCCGGGACAAATCGAAACGGCACGCAATATCCGCACTTTACTCGAAGGCTCTGAATTCCAAAAGGTGGAAAAAACTCACGTGCAAGACCCGTATTCTTTCCGCTGCATGCCGCAAGTACACGGTGCCGTGAAAGATACCGTGAATTACGTGGCTTCCGTGGTGGAACGCGAAATCAACTCCGTGACCGACAACCCGACCATTTTCATGGACGACGACCTGATTATCTCCGGTGGTAACTTCCACGGCGAACCGCTGGCACTGGTTCTCGACTTCCTTAGTATAGCTATCGCCGAGTTAGGCAGTATATCAGAAAGACGGGTATACCGTTTGATTGCCGGTGACCGCAAGACTCCCGAATTCTTGGTTGCCAATTCCGGTTTGAACTCCGGTTTCATGATCCCGCAATACGCCGCAGCCGCTATCGTGAGCAAGAACAAACAACTGTGTAGCCCGTGTTCCGTTGACTCTATCCCCTCTTCCAACGAGCAGGAAGACCACGTCAGCATGGGTGGTAACGCCGCCGTGAAGACGGTACAAGTAATCGAAAACGTGGAACGCGTACTGGCTATCGAGTTAATGAACGCCGCACAAGCTATCGACATGCAACGCCCGACCAAAACTTCCGAGTATTTGGAAAACTTCCTGTCTGAATTCCGCACTATCGTGCCGTTCAACAGCGAGGATCGCGTGATGTATCAAGATATTGAAGCTGCCGTTGAGTTCCTGAAACAAGGCGAATTCGCGAACTTCAAATAAAGTTGTCCAAAAAGCACTCATCTGCCGCGTTCCTACCTTGCATCTAAGTACTTTTTGAACAACTTTCTAAAATGAAAAAAAGGCTGTCTTTTCAAGGACAGCCTTTTGCATATAAAGCACTAGAAATCAACACAACAAACCCACAAAATCCTTTCAACTCCTCCCCTTCATTCGTTCTTCTCTCGTTTATCTCTCGTTCTTCAAACACTCCCGCATGTAGAAAGAACGACATAAAACGAACTGAAATTCATTCACCGGAACTTATTTCAACTGCAATTCGACAGAAACATTCCGGCAATAATCTATTTCCTCCAAAGATACATTAAAGAATTTTATTCGTACTTTTATGGAATTTCTGTTCCGTTTGCATCTATGTAATAACTTTCCCGTTGGGAATTGCGAATAACATAGGATGAAAAAGTATAATTCAAACAGATAACGATATGATAAAAAGACTACTAATTATTACGGTATTATTATTCGGAGTACATGTTGCGTTCAGTCAGCAGAATCTCTCCGACAAAGAAAACGAGGCAGCCCCGAAAACGGCCTTGCTTCAAGCACAGAAAGACTATCGACAAGCGGTAAAAGAAAAAAACTCCCCGCTACTGATACAATCTCTGATTCGCCAAATCAAGTATCAGGCTTTGATTGACATGGATAGTATCCCTCCCATGTTACAGGATCTGGAAAAATACATCGGAGAAGACCGGAATACGGTGGAAAAAAGCATTCTTCATTCATTGATAGCGGAACTCTACCAAATGTATTACATGAGTCAACTCTCCCAAATATACAACAGGACTCCCGTTACCGGATATATCCCCCGCAACATGGCGGAATGGACCGGTAACATATATATCGAGAAAATATTTCAGCACGCGCTGGACGCAGTGAAAGCGCAACCGCAACTTGCAGAAGTAAATTGTCTGGATTACAAGGAAATAATGATTCTCGGGAAAAACTCCCCGGCTCTTCGACCGACAATGTACGATTTTCTGGTATATCGCAGTATTGATATATTAAACGGCCTCTATAATATTTCACAATATTACAAACAGAGTCCGGTCACCGATAATCAATTATTTGCTCCAGTAGCGGATTTCGTGGGAATGACTATCGAGGCTAAACCCTTCGACGTTTCTTCAAATATCATCAAACTCTATCAATCTCTATTACAATCGGAACTGACAGCCAAACGTGTGGATGCCGTTCTCATTTCCGATCTGGATCGTCTGGAATATATTCGTAGAGTAATCAACACGAACGACAGCGATTCACTATATACAAGCGCTTTAGAACAATTGGCTCACCAGTATAACAAAAGCCCTTACAACACAGAAGTTCTTTACAAACTCGCGCTGACTTATTATGAACCCGCCAGATTCAATTATGCCAATCCCGGCACCACGGAAAAACCTGAATACAAAAAAGCACTGGATATATGCAATAAAGGTATTCGCCAATACCCGAATTATTTCCGGATCAACATCTTGAAACAAATGGCTCAAGAGATAACACGAACGAACGTATTTTATACGATTGAACCCAATGTCTATCCGGGACACACTCAAAACATAAAACTCTCGTTCAAAAATTTATCCGACATTTCGTTCACGCTATATAAAGTTGATGAAACCACATTAGACTATTTGCATCTTGACAAAAAAACACCGAAACTGAAAAAGATATCTACCCACACGTACCGCCTCCCCAAAGAACTGTATTCACAGGATACCGTTTTACAGATTCCCGTGACAAGTACCGGGCGTTATCAACTGACAGTTTCTTACGGAACGGCAAAACAGCAAGCGGATTCCTCTTATTTCAGTTCCAGTCGTCTGTCAACCATTGCCAGCAAAACGAGTGACAAAAACTACAATGTACTTGTATGCGATCTCGTCAGCGGAAAACCGATTCAAGGGGCAAAAGTGAAAATTTACAGCAGAAGCGGACGTAAATATGTTCTGGATACAGAATTAACTTCCGACGCAAATGGAATTGCCTCTATAAAAAACGTCCCCCAAGACCGTCTCTATCAAGTTACTTTAGGGAGTGACGACCACGGGGTAGTAACCCGCCTCCCGAATCAATATTTCAGTTCCTCGAAACCGATAGTAAAAGAAACCAGTCTTTTTACCGATCGGGCAATATATCGACCGGGACAAATCGTCTATTTCAGCGGAATTTCTTGGGAAGCAACCGCCGAAGCCTCAAAAGCCGTCACGGGAAAGAAATACACGGTAACGTTATCGGATGTCAATAACCAAGTCGTGGCGAAAGAAGAAGTACAAACCAATGAGTTCAGTTCCTTTGCCGGTAAATTCACGTTACCGCAAGACGTACTGAACGGACTTTTCTTCATTACCGCAGGCGAAGCCAATCACACCATTACCGTAGCCGAATACAAACGCCCGAAGTTCGAAATCACCTTTAACCCGATAAAAGGAGCTTACAAAGCTGGTGACCGACTTACGGTTTCCGGTATCGCCAAGAACTATTCCGGCGCCAACGCGGGCAATAGTAAAGTCACCTACTCCATCCAAAGCCGCTCTTTCGCGTGGAGATTCCAAGAAAATACAATTGCCGCCGGGAAAACTCAAACAAACGAGAAAGGCGAATTCAGTGTTTCATTCGACACGGAAAAAACAACAGACAATTCTCCCGAGGCTCTTTATAGAAATTTCGTCACGTACACGGTTTCGGTCACGGTCACCACTCCCAACGGGGAAACACAAGAGTCCAATTATTCGGTACAAGTAACACCCCAAAACTATCGGTTGAATTCTTCCGTTTATCCTTACATGAATAAAGAGAAACCGAATAGTATTACAGTCACGACGCTAAACTATAACGAATATCCATTAACCGAAAATATCACTTACGAGTTATCCGCGTTAAAACCGCTACAAAAACTCGGGGAAGAATATGACCGGAGTAATTTACCCGTGGATAAAAAAGTATTGGAAGGCACATTTACCACCAATACGGACAAAGCATTGGAGTTGAATCTATCTTCACTGCCTTCCGGAGCGTATCTGTTGAAACTTTCCGGCACGGGAGACAATAGTAACATTACCAACGAAAATATCATATATCTTTATTCCCCTCAGGATAAACGCCCGCCTTATCTCACCTATTTCTGGAGCGTGGAAGAGAAAACAACTTGCATCCCGGGAGAAGATGCCAGAATCTTATTAGGCTCATCCGCTAAAGACGTGTATGTATTATATGAAATATACTCCGACCAGAAACTCATGGAGCAAAAACGATTGGTACTAAACAACTCCAATACGACTTTGGCTATACCGTATAAAGAGGATTTCGGGAAGAAGGCAGAGGTAATTGTCAGCTTTATCAAAGACGGCGAATTTTTCACGAATAATTTCATGCTGACTCGGGAAGAAGCTGACAAAAAACTGGATATTATCACGAAAACATTCCGGGATCATCTTACTCCCGGACAAAAAGAAGAATGGTCATTCATCATTAAAAACGGACAGGGAAAAGCTGTCATTGCAGAGATAATGGCAGGTATGTATGACGCTTCTCTGGACAAAATCCGTCCAAATATTTGGAATTTCAACCCGGTTTACTACAATTACAGCACAACGCCCCGGTGGAGGTTCGACAACTATCCGTTAAGGGGAACTCTCGGCTATAATCAGAAACGCATGGAGGTACCCAGATTTGAATTTAATAGATTAAACCTCTACGGATTAAGCCAATCCACATTCCTCGGTTGGGATAATGCTGTTGTCGCGGGATATGGCCATTCCAGAGGAGGGGCAAAACAAGAAATGATGGTAGAAGCAATGGCAGAAGAAGAAATAGTATTGCCCAGAAAGGTTGCCGGTATTGCGGAAGATAATGATAACACGAAATTTTATATCAGAGGGTTGAGTTCATTCAAAGCATCAGCCGATTCCGGTGTTCCGGGAGTCTTATCGGAAGATAGTGTTATTGACGCAACTCCGCAAATCAGACAAAATTTCCAAGAAACAGCATTCTTCTACCCGCAACTTTTAACGGACTCAACGGGTAACGTGGTAATCAAATTCACGGTACCGGAATCTACCACGACGTGGAAATTCATGGCACTGGCACATACCCGGGATATGCAATTCGGACAAATTGAAAGATCGGTTATCACGAGCAAAGAATTTATGGTCAATACCAATCTGCCCCGATTCGTACGCACGGGGGATAAGGTCGTGCTGCAAGCGACAATCAATAATCTCACGACAACCGCACAACAAGGTGAAGCATACCTCGAACTGTTCGTTCCCTCGACGGATGTCGTGATCAGTAAACAACAACAACCGTTCAACGTGAATGCACAAGAGAACCAAACCGTAAATTTCGAGTTTACCGCCCCGGAAGACACGGATCTACTCGGGTGTCGTATTGTTGCATCTTCAGCACAATTCAGTGACGGAGAACAACATGTGCTTCCCGTGGTTCCCGATGCCACACTGGTGACTCAAACCTTACCGATATTCGCGAGCAAACAAGGGCAACAAACGTTCAAGTTGAATGCACCGAAAGGAATTACCCCATATCGCCTGACGCTGGAACTCACCGCCAACCCGGTATGGTACGCCGTTCTCGCCCTGCCGACGATAAACACGCCGCAAACCGAGAATGTAACCGAAATCACGGCGTCCTATTATGTCAGTACATTGGCGACGGCTATCGCAAACGCGAATCCGCGAATCACGGATGCCATCCGGCAATGGATGCAAAAACCGGATGCCACACTAACTTCCCCGCTGGAAAAGAATCAGGAATTAAAATCCATTCTGCTACAACTTTCCCCGTGGGTAACCGAAGCACAGAGTGAAACACAACAAATGCACTCTTTAGGTGAACTTCTGGACGTGAATCGCCAAAACTATATCGCCCGGCAAGCCATCAAAAAATTGGCTGAACTGCAAAACGAAGATGGTGGTTGGTCATGGTTCAAGGGATTCTATTCCAGCACCTTCATGACTGAAAATGTCCTTGAGGCAATGGCACGGCTTGTCTCGTTAAACGCCACGAGCCACCCGGAAGAAGTAAAGATGATGCAAATCAAAGCGTTGAACTTCCTCGATAAACAAATCCAAGAATCCTACAAGAACATTAAAACTGCCGGATATTCCCAAATATTATACCTGTACACCCGCAGTTCATACCGGGATATCCCGTTGACCGATGCTCTGGAAGCTCACAAGTTCTATCTGGGACAACTGGAAACTTCATGGACCAAACTTTCACTGTACGAGAAAGCCTTGTCAGCCATCACTCTTTATCGATACGGTAAAACGGATGCGGCGAAACAAATCATACATTCTTTGAAAGAATACTCCACCACCACACCTGAAATGGGTATGTACTGGGCGAACAACCGTTCAACCCTTTTCACCAACTCCGCTATCCAGACTCACGTGGCGATCATGAGTGCTTTCCGTGAAATTGAAGGCAATTCCACGGATACCGAAAGGATGAAACAATGGTTATTGCGCCAGAAACAAACTCAAAACTGGGGATCAACACCCACGACGGTCGACGCTATCTACGCTTTACTCCTCACGGGAAATAATCAATTGGCATCCCAAGAAGAACTGGCGGTAAAACTCGGTAACAAGAAATTGAATATTACTCCGGAAGAATCCAAGTTGGGATACATCAAACAAAGTTTCACGGGCAAAGAGATTACCCCGAAAATGCTGAATGTAACGCTCTCGAAACAACAACAGCAAGCAAGCTGGGGTGGTTTATACCTGCAATATTTCGAGAAACTGGACAAAATCACCAGTCATTCGGGCGGAATCTCTGTCAAGAAACAGCTATTCATCCAACAAGAAGAAGATACCGGAAGTACGTTAATCCCGCTGGCAGAACAAGAATTAAAAGTCGGTGATAGAATCTGTATCCGTATCACGGTATCCAACGATCAGGATATGCAATTCGTGCATCTGAAAGATTTAAGAGCCGGATGTTTTGAACCGACGGAACAACTTTCCGGCAACCGTTGGCAAGAGGCTCTCGTGTATTATCAGGAAACGACAGATGTTGCTACCAACTTCTTCTTCGACTTCCTCCCGAAAGGTACGCATGTATTCGAGTACACGGTATGGATCGCGCAAAGCGGAACCTATCAAGACGGTATCAGTACTCTACAATGTGTATACGCCCCGCAATATTCGGCAAACAGTGATGCTGGAACCATTACCGTACACTGAACAAATTGAAATAAAAAAATGGGACTGTCTAACAATAAAATGTTGGCAGTCCTCTTTTTTTCTTTTCCTATATGATATTTTTCTTCTTTTCTTCCTTATGCAACCATTCCTAATCTG
>QWCH01002657.1_pt1 | contig 22465 bp, 19 predicted proteins | sample 1972671 | NCBI WGS metagenome assembly QWCH01 (sample SAMN09866713, study PRJNA288562) | Human gut metagenome isolate term3_stool, whole genome shotgun sequencing... | isolation source: gut | host: Homo sapiens | place: USA: California
AGGATTTGAAACTGTGAAAAGCCTTGTATTTCCAAGGATTTTCTTGCACTGTGTTGCACTTGGTTTCATCGTATCGGGTCTACTCCTAAGCGGAAGGCCAGCGGTCCGAATCCGCTCAGGCGTGCCAAAGAGCGCCGAAGGCTTAGCCTTCGGCGCTCTTTTCTTTTATAGATGCTGCACGACGGTGACCGCGCCGGAGAGAATGACATAGGCGTAGACGAGACGGCGGAGCTGCACGGCATTGAGCTTTCCGCCGAGCTTTAACCCGAAGCGCTGCCCGCAGACCACGCCCGCCACGCCGAGCAGCGTCAGCGGCAGGAGGTCGAGCGTGTAGTAGCCGCTCAAAACGCGCGTGGTAATGGACGTTACATTATTCACGGCGAAGTTGGCCTGCGCGTTGGCGAGATAGCTCTCGCGGCTGTCCGTGGCGGCAAGGTAATAGATCGCCATGATCGGCCCGCCGATGGAAAACAGCCCACCGCAGACACCCGCGAGCAGGCCGCAGACGACGGTGACCGCCGGCGTCACACGGATGGCCGCCTTCTTTTCCGTCAGCAGCAGATAGGCGCCGAGCAGCATCAGGAACGCGCCGAACACCATGGTCATCACGCGCAGGTCCATCGAGCCGATGAAGCGGATGGCCGTCACGCTCGCCGCCGCGTAAAGCAGCGTGGGCGGCAGAGTGAGCTTGAGGTCGATGCTTTTGCGCAGCTTCCACGCCAGCGTGACCGTCAGCCCGAGGCAGATGGAGGTCGAGACCGACGGCGCGACCGCCATGGTAAAAAAGTACGGCAGAATGGTCATCATCACGACCGCCGCGCCGAAGCCCGTGATGGATTGAACAAAGCCGCCGAGCGCTGCGCTCAGCGCGACTGCAAGGTATACCATAATCGCTTTCCTCTGATTTCCTTTTCTGAAAAAATGACCGCCGGCATTTCTGCCGACGGTCATTGTATGCTTTTTCCCGAATCGTGTCAAGATTTCGCAAAGCTTATTTGCCGCGCTTCTTGCCGAGATAGGCCTCCTTGACCTTTTCATCAGCCAGCAGCTCCGCGCCTGTGCCGCTCATGGTGATGGTGCCGGTCTCGAGCACATAGGCGAGGTCGGCGATCTTGAGCGCCATGTTGGCGTTCTGCTCGATGAGCAGGATGGTCACGCCCTGCCGGTTGATCTCGCGGATGATGTCAAAGATCCCTTGCACGACCAGCGGCGCAAGGCCGAGGGAGGGTTCGTCCATCATCAGCACCTTCGGACGGGACATCAGCCCGCGGCCGACGGCCAGCATCTGCTGCTCGCCGCCGGAGAGCGTGCCGGCAAGCTGCCAGTTGCGCTCCTTCAGGCGGGGAAAGAGCTCATACACCCACTCGATATCCTTTTCGATCTCCTCCTTATCCTTGCGCAGATAGGCGCCGATCTTGAGGTTTTCGAGCACGGTCATGTCCGGGAACACACGCCGTCCCTCAGGGACCTGCGCGATGCCCGCGGCGAGAATGGCGTTGATGGGCTTGCCGAGCAGCTGCTCGTTGTTATAGGTGATGGAGCCGGACTTCGCCTTGACAAGGCCGGAGATGGTACGCAGCGTGGTGGATTTGCCCGCGCCGTTCGCGCCGATGAGGGTGACGATCTTGCCGTCGGGCACCTCCATGTCAATGCCGCGCAGCGCCTGAATGCCGCCGTAGGCGACCTGAAGGTTTTGAATTTTAAGCATCCTCTTCCACCCCCAGATAGGCGTCGATGACGCGCTGATTATTCTGGATCTCCTCCGGCGTACCGGTGGCGATCAGTTCACCGAAGTCAATGACGTAGATGCGGTCGGAAATGTCCATGACGAGGTCCATGTGGTGCTCGATGAGCAGGATGGTCATGTGGAACTCGTCGCGGATGCGGCCGATGAACTCGGTGAGCTCGTTCGTCTCCTGCGGATTCATGCCGGCAGCAGGCTCGTCGAGCATCAGGAGCTTCGGATGCGTCGCCAGCGCGCGGGCGATCTCCAGCCGGCGCTGCTTGCCGTAGGGCAAAGACGTCGCCAGCTCGTCCTTCACATCCTCCAGACCCACGATGCGCAGAAGCTCCATGACCTCCTCGCGATGCTGCGCCTCCTCCTTGCGGTTGAGACGGAAGGTAGCGGAAAAGACGTTGCTGGTGCGCAGCATGTGCTTGGCGATGAGTACATTGTCGAACACGGTCTGAGACTTCCACAGGCGGATGTTCTGGAACGTGCGCGCCATGCCGAGCTTGGTGATCCGGTCGGGCGTAGGGTCGAGCACGGGCATCTGAACGAATTTCCCGGCCTCCTTGCCCTTGTAATTCTGCTTCATCTTGCCCTGTGGATGGTTGCGGACGATCGGCTCGCCCATGAAGCTGACCTGACCGTTCGTCGGCTCATACACGCCGGTGATGGTGTTGAACGCGGTGGTCTTGCCCGCGCCGTTGGGACCGATGAGCGCGACGATCTCGCCCTCATTGACCTCAAGGCTCAGGTTGTCGACGGCGACGACGCCGCCGAACTGCATCGTAATATTGTCAAGACGCAGAACGTTTTGGCTCATTTCTCGCCGCCTCCCTTCTTTGTATGACGGCGCAGGAGATCGGGCAGCTCCTTATCGCCCATGATGCCCTTGCGGAAGAAGAGCACGACGACCATGATGATGACGGAGATGACCGCCATGCGGAAGCCGTTCTTGAAGAGGCCCGGCGCCGTGATGCCGAGGAACTCGCCGGTATCCAGACCGCGCAGCAGCCACTCGAGTGCCGCGATGTAGAGGAAGCTCGTGAGCACGCTGCCGGTGATGGAGCCGATGCCGCCGATGACGACCAGCAGCAAGATCTCATAGGTCATGCTGCTTCGGAACGACATCGCCTGCACCGCGCCCATGTACATCGCCAGCATACCGCCGCCGACGCCCGCGAAGAACGAGGAAATGACGAAGGCAAGGCGCTTGTGGTGGGCAAGATTGATGCCCATCGCCTCGGCGGCGACCTCGTCGTCGCGGATGGCTTTGAACGCGCGGCCGTAGGTGGAGTTCACCAGCAGCACAACGCACGCGATGAACACGCCGATGAGCAGCAGGTACGCGGTCGCGCTGCTGAAATCGGGATAGCCCTTGAGAAGGTTCGAGGCGTTGGTCAGCGGACCGATGGCGTTCCATTGGATAATGGTGCGCATGATCTCGGCAAAGCCGAGGGTCGCAATGGCGAGGTAGTCGCTCTTCAGACGCAGCACGGGCAGACCGATCAGATAGGCGAAGAACGCCGCGATCAGACCGCCGACAAGCAGCGCGAGGATCATGCCGACCGCCGAGCCGACCTTGTCACCGAGGAAGCCCGCGAAGATCTCCGGCAGGGAGAACTTCACGATACCGCCGTCAAAATACTGGTATACGCCCGCGCGCTTGGCGACCGGGATGCACAGCACCGCGTAGGAATACGCGCCGAGGAGCATAAAGCCCGCCTGACCGAGGGAGAAAAGGCCCGTAAAGCCGTTGAGCAGGTTCATCGAAACGGCGACGAGGGAATAGACCGACGCCTTTTTGATGACCTTGATCACAATGTGATAGCCCGGGAGCTGGGAGTCGAGGACCATCGTGACCGCCAGCACGACGAACAGGATGAGCGCGGTGAAGATATACTCTTTGCCGATCGTTTTCTTTTTCATCTTCACCCCTCCTTACACCTTGTCCGTGACCTTTTCGCCGAACAGTCCCGTGGGCTTGACGCACAGCACGATGATCAGCAGCGCAAAGGTGAACGCATCGGAGAAGGTAGACTGGCCGAGGCCCTTGATGATCTCCTCGCAAAGGCCGATCAGGAACGCGCCGACCACCGCGCCGGGAATGGAGCCGATGCCGCCGAACACCGCCGCGACGAAGGCCTTCAGGCCGGGCATACCGCCGGAGGTGATCGCCACCGTGGGATAGTTCGTAAAATAGAGCATCGCGCCGACCGCGGCGAGGAACGAGCCGATGACAAAGGTCATGGAAATGACGGAATTGATCTTCACGCCCATGAGCTGCGCCGTCTCAAAGTCCTTGGCGGCGGCACGCATTCCCATGCCGATCTTGGTCTTTTTGATGAGCGCGACGAGCGCAAAGACGAGCGCGATGGTCAGAACGGGCGTCACGACCGTGACGCGCTTGGTGGACGTGCCGAAGAGCGTGATGGTGTCGGAGATCCAGGGGATCGACGTCTTGACCGGCTGCGGCAGGCCGCCAGTCAGGTAGAACGCAAGATTCTGGATGAGGTAGCTCACACCGATGGCACTAATCATCAGCGACATACGCGGCGCCGTGCGCAGCGGCTTATAGGCCACGCGCTCGATGGCAAAGCCGAGAATGACGGTGAAGATGAGCACCAGCGGAATCGAAATGTACATAGGCATGGACGCGGTGGTGTAGACCATGATCAGGCCTGCCACCATAAAGACATCGCCGTGGGCAAAGTTAATGAGGCGCAGAATGCCGTAGACCAGCGTGTAGCCGATGGCGATGAGCGCGTACTGACCTCCCACAGAGATACCGCTGATCAGATACGGTAAAATTCCCTGCATGGAAAACCTCCTGTTGGTAGGATTCGGGGGAACGCGAAAAAACGGGGAAAACTTGGCGGGGCTTTCGCCCCGCCAAGTTTGCTGCTTGTGGAGAGATTTGTGGGCTTTTTCTCAGTCGATGCCCTGGATCTTCACGAAGTCCCACGCACCGGTCTCGGTGTTGGCGGTCTTGATGTAGGCCGCGTCGCGCTTGGCGTCGCCGATGTCGTCGAAGGAGATCTCGCCGGAGATGCCGGAGTAGGTCACGCCGGGCAGAGCCGCGAGGATATCGGCGGGCTCGGTGCTGCCGGCAGCCTTGATGGCCTCGAGCGCGGTGAAGTAAGCGTCGTAGCCCATGACGGTGACGGCGGAGACCATGTCGTTGCCGCCGTTGTTGGTCTTGGCGTCGGCGTTGGCATTGATCCACTCCTTGATGCCGGCGTCGAACTCGGGATTACCACCCTCCTGATAGAAGGTCGTGATCTTAACATCGACATCCTTGCCCTTGGCGGCCTCAACGACCATGTTGCTGTCGAGCGTGTCGCCGCCGAGGATCGTGCCCTCGAAGCCCTGCGCGGCGGCGGCCTCAACGATCAGCTGCGCATAGTTGATGGAGACGGGGGAGAAAATGACGCCTGCGTTGGCAGCCTTGGCGTTGTTGATGTAGGAAACAAAGTTGGCATTGCCCTCGGGGAAGTTCTCGGCAACGACCTTGCCGCCGAGCTTCTCAAACGCCTGCGTGAAGTAGTAGATCAGGCCCTGATCGTAGTCGCTGCCGAGCATACCGAGCAGGTAAGCGGTGTCGACGCCCAGCTCCTTGTAGGCATAGTTCGCAAGAACGGTGCCCTGGAAGGGATCGAGGAAGCAGATGCGGAAATAAACGTCGCAGTCGGAAGTGACCTGCGGGTTGGTGCAGGTGACGCCGATGGCGGGCACGCCGGCCTCGGCGAACACGGTGCCGCCGGCCATGGACACGCCGGAGCCGTAAGAGCCGAGCACGATGCTCACGTCCTTATTGATCAGCTCAGCGGCCGCGGAGGGGCCGTTCTCGGCTGCGGTGCGGTTATCGACGACCTCCAGCTGGACCTTGTAGGTCTCGCCGTTAATGTCCACGGTGGGCTGGACGTAGTTGGCATACTGCATACCAAGCACCTCCTGCTTGCCGCCGGCGCCGTTGTCGCCGGTGAGCGGCTCGAAGACGCCGATCTTCACGACCTTCTCTTCGCCGGTGGTGTTGGGCGTGCCGCCCTCCTGCTGTTCGCCGCCCTTGTCGCCGCAGGCGACCAGACCAAGCGCCATGACGAGCGCAAGGACGAGTGCAAGAATCTTCTTCATATTCATATCCTCCTGACTTTCTGCCGCGCTGCCGCGGCAAGTGGGGCGTCCGCCCCTTTTGGTTGCAGTTTATTTTATCGAACCGTTGAATGGATTTCAAGCGTCGAATCTGTCAGAATTTTCGGTCGTTTCTGGTCGTTTTTCCCACGGCCGCCTTCAAATTTCATGTGCATTTGTCTACGCACCGCGGACTCAAGTCCATTTATTGAGAATATCTATTGCTTTTCTGTTTTCCCCACGAGGACAAATGCTCTTGTCACTTTGCACAATAAAGATTTTCGCAAGAAAAGAAAAAAGTGACGCAGGGAACGGCAAATGCCCGTCCCTGCGTCACTTTTTCCATTCGTCCTTTTGCCCATCAGGCTTTTTCGCCGACCATTCGCTCAAATTCCTCGCCGGTCATCGTCTCGTGGGCGAGCAGATATTCCGCCACGGCGGTCAATGCCTCGCGCCGTGCCGTCAAGATCTCCTCGCAGCGCGCATACGCGCGGTCGATGATGGCCTTGACCTCGTCGTCGATCTCGGCGGCGGTCTTTTCCGAGTAGCTGCGCGTCTGGCCCATCGTCTTGCCGATGAACACCTCGTCGTGCCCGCTCTCAAAGGCGATGGAGCCGAGGCGCTCGCTCATGCCGTAGGCCGTGACCATCTTGCGCGCGATGTGCGAGGCACGCTCGATGTCGTTCGAGGCGCCGGTGGAAATGTCGCCGAGCATTAACTTCTCCGCCGCACGCCCGCCGAGGAGCGAGACGATCTGCTCCTCCATGTAGCGCTTGGACTGGTAGGAGCGGTCCTCATCGGGCAGCGCGATGGTCATGCCGCCCGCCTGTCCGCGCGGCACGATGGTGATGCGATGCACCGGCTCGTGCGTCGGCAGCGCGTGCATCACGACGGCATGGCCCGCCTCGTGATAGGCGGTCAGCTTCCGCTCGTGCTCCGGCACAACGCGGCTGCGCTTCTCGGGTCCGGCGAGGACCTTGATCTCCGCCTCCTCAAAGTCCGCCATGGTGATGAATTGGTCGCCGCGGCGCGCGCACAGAAGCGCCGCCTCGTTGGAAAGGTTCTCAAGGTCCGCACCGGTAAAGCCCGCCGTGCCCCGCGCGACCTTGGCAAGGTCCACGTCCTCGGCAAGCGGCTTGTTGGCGGTGTGGATCTTCAAAACGTCCTCGCGGCCCTTGATGTCGGGATAGCCGACGTAGATTTGGCGGTCAAAGCGGCTGGGGCGCAGCAGCGCGGGGTCGAGGATGTCCGCGCGGTTGGTCGCCGCGAGAACGACCACGCCGTCGTTCGTGCCGAAGCCGTCCATCTCGACGAGCAGCTGGTTGAGCGTCTGCTCGCGCTCGTCGTGACCGCCGCCGAGGCCGGTGCCGCGCTGGCGGCCGACCGCGTCGATCTCGTCGATGAAAATGATGCAGGGAGCCGCCTTCTTGGCCTGCTCGAACAGGTCGCGCACGCGGCTTGCGCCGACGCCGACGTACATCTCCACAAAGTCCGAGCCGGAGATGGAGAGGAACTCCACGCCCGCCTCACCCGCAACCGCGCGGGCGAGCAGCGTCTTGCCCGTTCCCGGAGGGCCGACGAGCAGCACGCCCTTGGGAATACGTGCGCCGAGCTCGACAAACCTTTGCGGGTCGCGCAGGAAGTCCACGATCTCCGCAAGCTCCTCCTTCTCCTCGTCCGCGCCCGCAACATCGGCAAAGGTGGTCTTGCGGGCGCTCTCGCTGCCGTGCCGGAAGGTGGCGTTGCCGAACTTCGCCATACGGTCGTTCCCGCCGCCGGAGGCGCGCATGGAGAAAAAGTACCAGATGGCGAACAGCCCCGCGACGGCGATCACATAGGGCAGGGCAATGGCAAGGTAGTTAGGCGAGTGGTTGGCGGAGTAGTTATAGTCCTCCAGAATGCCGGCGGCCTTCTGCTCCACGACAAGGTCGTTGAGGTCGTCGTAGAAAAGGTCGAAGTCGTAGAGCTCCTTCCGGAGCTCCGTCTTGCCGTCCACCGCCTCGCGCAGCTTGAGCGTGAGCGTGGTGTCCTGCACGGTGAAGGACTTCACCTTCTCCTGTTCAAAGAGCTGCACGACCTCAGCATAGGAGATCTCCGGCTCCTTGGGGCGGAAGAAATACGAGACGGCCGAGAGCAGCATGAAAACGCACAGCATCCACAGCACATAATTGGGTCGTTTGGTCTGGGTCAAAGGTTTTCCCTCCTTTTGCGGCAGCAGAATCTGCCTTGAAGAAAAGAGGCGACGAGCGCCTCTTTTCGATTCTTCAAAAAAGTCCTACGGACTTTTTTGATATTTGGATGCGCTTCGCTCTGCGCCTCTCCGCCGCAGCGGCTCGACGCTCACTTCGCGAGATGTGTTATTTCAGACGCGCATGTCGTCAGAAATAACAGTCAAAATCATTTGCGCCGTGCGCGGCGCAAAGCCTGCGGCGCTTTTTCCATCATACGCCGGCCTTACTTGCTGTAGACCTCGGGCTTGAGTACGCCGATGTACGGCATATTGCGGTACTGCTGGGCGTAATCCAGCCCGTAGCCCTTCCCACCGCGCAGGCGCGGCGGGAGCCCTTTGATCTTACTCTGAACGGTACGGAATGAATCCGTCCCGTTCCAAGATTTTGCCTGCGGCAAAATGTTTGTACGCGCTTACGCGCGCCGCCCCTTTCAGGGCGTGTGGGCTACGGCCTTACTTGCTGTAGACCTCGGGCTTGAGCACGCCGATGTACGGCATATTGCGGTACTGCTGGGCGTAATCCAGCCCGTAGCCCACGACGAACTCGTCGGGGACCTCAAAGCCCGCGAGATCGGCCGTGATGGGCTTGACGCGGCGGGCGGGCTTATCGAGCAGAGTAACGACCGTCACGCTCTTGGCGCCCTTGGTGAGGAAATAGTTCTTGAGGAAGTAGAGGGTATTGCCGGAGTCCAGGATATCCTCAATGACCACGATCTCGCGGCCGGTAATGTCCTGCTGCAGGTCGTGCGTGATCTGCACCACGCCGGACGAGGACGTACCGTTCTGGTAGGACGACACCGCGATGAACTCGATGTCGCTCTTGATCTGGCAGGCGCGGACAATGTCCGCCATGAAGATGAAGCTGCCCTTGAGCACGCCGAGGAACAGCGGGTTGCGGTCCTTGAACTGCTCGTAGAGCGTGTCGCCCATCTCCTGCACGCGCGTCCTGATCTGCTCCTCGCTGTAGAGCACCTTCAGCATATCCTGATCCATCATGCTTTTCGCCATAGTTTTTCCCTCTCCCATTGTTTTATGTTTGTTTTTCCGGAGACTCACTCCGTGGTTTTCTCAAAGGTCAATACACACACGCTCTCGCCGTCCGTCGGCAGGAACAGCGCGTCCGTGCCGATGCCGTACACCGCAGCGACCGCGCCGCCCGAGCGGATGACCGGCGTTTGCTCCCGCTCATCCGGCGAAAAGCCGCGCTCGGCGAAGAGCCGCTTGAGGCTCCGCGAGCCGCGCGAGACGGGCAGCGTCATGCTCTCCCGCGCGTCCCACGCGCCGACCGAGAGCGGCGCGTCCAGAGCGGCACCTCTTAATATAACGGTATTTTCAGAATTTTCAACCGTTTTTTCGCATTTTCGGCAGGTGATGGCAAAGCCGCCCCACCGGACGGTCTCCCCTGCGCGGAGCAAAACGCGCTCCGTCATCTCCCTCCGGTGTGCGCAGAGCGTCAGCACACCGTCCGTGCGCCGCGCGGTCACGCCGCCGGGCAGGTCGAGCTGTGCCGTCCCGCTTCCCGCGCAGAGCGCGGCAAGCGCGTCGTAGTGCGCGGCGGTGAAGTCCTTCTTCCCCGCGCCGAGCGCGTCGAGCGCAAGGCGCAGCACCCTCGGCCGCAGGACCGCGTGGGCCTGCGCGACCGCCGCGCAGGGCAGCGTCACCGCGCCGGCCTCCGTTTTCAGCTCCGTCAGATAAGCGGCGGCAAGGGTGTCGAGGTATTCATCCTCCTGCCGCAGGCGCAGCGCCGTCTCGCCGATGTGCTCGACCGCCTGCGCGTTGACCCGGCAGAGCTTCGGCACCACCTCCGCGCGGATAAAGTTGCGCGTGAGCGCCGTGTCCGCGTTGGTCGCGTCCGTGCGATAGGGCACATGATGCTCCTTCGCGTAGGCGGCAAGCTCCTCCCGCGTCAGGCAGAGGAAGGGGCGCACCAGCCTGCCGTTTTTCGGCGCGATGCCGGCAAGTCCTGTCATGCCTGTGCCGCGGGCAAGGTGAAAGAGCACCGTTTCGGCGTTGTCGTTCGCGTGATGGGCGGTGACGATGCGCGCCGCGCCGGTCTGACCGGCAACGGAGTTAAGAAAGTCATAGCGCAGCTTGCGCGCCGCCTCCTCGATTGTCAGGCCGTTCTCCCCGGCGTAGGCCGCCACATCGCCCGTGCCGACGCACAGCGGGATACGCCGCGCTGCGCACCACGCACGCACGAGGTCCTCGTCCATGTCGGCCTCCTGCCCGCGCAGCTGATGGTTGTAGTGCGCCGCGCACACGCGGTAGCCGTTTTCGTATAAAAAGTCCAGCAGACACATCGAGTCCATGCCGCCCGAAGCCGCCGCGAGCAGCAGCTCGTAGCGCGGCAGCAGATCGAAGCGCTGCACAAAGTCCAGTACCTTTTTCATTCGTCCTCGTACCGCCTTTCGAGCGTGCCGAAGGTCGTGTACTCCGGCATCCAGCGCAGCTCGACCTTGCCGGTCTCGCCGTGGCGGTTCTTGGCGACGATGCACTCGGCAATGTTGTGCTTTTCGGAATCCTCGTTGTAATAGTCGTCGCGGTAGAGAAAGAGCACGATGTCCGCGTCCTGCTCGATCGCGCCGGATTCACGCAGGTCGGAGAGCATGGGGCGCTTGTCGTCGCGCTTTTCGTTCGCGCGCGAGAGCTGTGAAAGGCAGAGCACAGGGACCTGCAGCTCCTTCGCCATGATCTTGAGCATACGCGAAATGTCGCTCACCGCCTGCTGGCGGTTCTCGCCGCTGTAGCCCTTTCCGCCGGCGGAGGTCATCAGCTGAAGATAGTCGATGACGACGAGGCCGAGGTTTTCGATGCGGCGGCATTTGGCGTTCATGTCCGCGACGGTGAGGAGCGGATTGTCGTCGATCTTGATGTCCGTGCGGCTGAGCGTCGAGGCCGCCTCCGCGATCTTTACCCAGTCGCTCTCGCGCAGATTGCCGGAGATGAGCCGTCCGTTCTCCACCAGCGCTTCGTTGGACAGCACGCGCGTGACGAGCTGTTCCTTGGACATTTCCAGGGAAAAGACCGCGACCGCCTTGCCGCTCGCCTTGGCGACGTTGAGCGCCACGTTGAGCGCAAAGCTCGTCTTACCCATACCGGGTCTCGCGGCCAACAGGATAAGGTCAGATTTGCTCAGGCCGTTGATCTTGTCGTCCACGGCGCTCAGGCCCGTGGAAAGACCCGGCAGCGTCTTACCGCCGGTGGCGGAAAGCTCGGCGAGATGGTCGAGCACACCCTGCAGCACAACGCTGATCTGCTCCATATTCTGTGCGCTGCGCCCGCGGCGCACCGCGTAGATCTTCTGCTCGGCGGCGTCGAGCACGGCGGAGGCTCCGCCCGTGCCATCCTGCACCATGCCGGTGATGTCGCTCGCCACGGTCGCGATCGCGCGCAGCAGCGCCTTGTCGCGCACGATGTCGGCGTATTCATTGACGTTCGCGGAGGTCGGCGTGACCTCCATGAGCTGCACAAGATAATTGCGCGTGGTATTTTCGTCATAGGTGCCGTTGCGCTCCATCTCGCCCGCGACGGTCACGCCGTCGATGGGCTTGGAGTAGAGGAACATGGAATAGATCGTCTCGAAGATCTCCCGGTTCTGGCGCAGGTAGAAATCCTCGGGGCGCAGCTTTTCCATCACGTCCTTGATGCAGTTCGCGTCGATGAGCATCGAGCCGAGCACCGCCTGCTCCGCCTCGAGCGAGTGCGGCATCTGGCGGTAGAGCAGTTCGTCCATCGCAGGGCACCTCTTTTCTGCGTAAAGTCTGGCTTATTCCTCCGCCACGGTCACGGTGAACTTCCCGCTGACCTCGTAGCCGAGCTTCGCGCGGATCTCGTAGCTGCCGAACGCCTTGATCGGCTCGTCGAGCACGATCTTCTGCTTGCCGACGTCCAGGCCGAACTGTGCCATGAGCGCCTCGGAGATCTCCTTGCCGGTGATGGCGCCGAAGAGCTTGCCGTTCGCGCCGCCCTTGGCGGTAATCTTCACGGTGCAGTTACGCAGCTTGTCCGCGGTCTCCACGGCGGCGGCGCGGTTCGCCGCCTCCTCGGCGCGGCGCGCCTTTTCCTTGAGGTTCATGGTGTTGATGGCGTCCGCCGTGGCGGGGATGGCCAGCTTGCGCGGCAGCAGATAGTTGCGGGCGTAGCCCTCCGCCGCGTCGATCATCTGACCCTTCTTGCCCTGACCTCTGACGTCCTGCTGTAAAATAACTTTCATCGTTCTATCCTCCTGATGGTGGTTTTTATCCTTCCAAATACTGGTCGATGGCGGCGATGAGCTGCTCGCGCACCGCGTCCACCGTCCCGTCCGGGATCTGTCCGCCCGCGGTGGTGGAGTTTCCGCCGCCGCCGAGCTTTTCCATAATAAGCTGCACATTGATCTCGCCGAGCGAGCGCGCCGACAGATTCACGCCCGTATCGTGCTTGAAGAGCACGAACGACGCGCGCACGCCGCGCAGCGTCAGCAGCTCGTCGGCGGCCTTGGCCGCGGTCACGCGGTCGATGTCCTGCTCCACCGCCGCGATGGCAATGTCGTTGTGATACAGCTCCGCGTGGCGGATGATGTCATAGCGCTCGATCATGTCGGAAAGCGTTCCCTGGAACAGGCGCTGCACGTCCGCCGTGTCCACGCCCGCGCGGCGCAGCAGCGCCGCGGCCTCAAAGGTGCGTCCGCCGGTGCGCATGGTGAAGTTCTTCGTATCGAGCACGATGCCCGCGAACAGGGCCTCGGCCTCGGCGCGCAGCAGATCGCCGGGGTCAATGAGATATTGCAGCAGCTCGCTCACCAGCTCCGACGCCGACGAGGCGTAGGGCTCGTGGAAGTTGAGCGCAGCGGATTCAATATAGCTCGCCGCCCTGCGGTGATGGTCAATGACCGCCACGCGGTTGCAGGTGTCGAGCAGCTGCTCGGACTCCACGAAGTCGGGGCGGTTGGTGTCCACCACCACGAGCAGCGCGCCGGGCTGTGCCTTGATGAAGGCGTCGCTGCCGCTGATGAAGGCATCCTTATACTCCGGCAGCGCGGCAAGGCGCTTGAGGATCGGGCCGGCGGCATTGTCGTCCATGTCAATGACGATCTGCGCCTTCTTGCCGCGCTTGCGCGCGATGCAGCACACGCCCGCCGCCGCGCCGACGGCGTCGAAGTCGGCGTGCTTATGGCCCATGATAAAGACCTGACTGGCATCGGAGATCAGCTCGCCGAGGGCGTTGGCCATCACGCGGGACTTGACCTTCGTGCGCTTTTCGGTGGACTTCGTCTTGCCGCCGTAGAACTCAAAATCGAGACGGTTGCGCACGACGACCTGATCGCCGCCGCGCGAGAGCGCCATCTCGATGGACAGGCCCGCGTTCTTGAAAAGCGTCTCGTAATCGTCCGCGTCCTTGCCGACGCCGATGGAGAGCGTCGCGGCGACGCCGTCCTCGGTGACGACGGAGCGCACCGCGTCGAGCACGCTGAACTTGCCCTCGAGCAGCGTATTGTAATGCTTCTCCGTCAGCAGCAGCAAATAGCGGTTGCGGTCGTACTTGCACAAAAGCCCCTGCGTGCCCGACACCCACGCGCTGATCTTTTCGTCGATCTGCGCGAGCACGGACGAGCGCGCCGCCTCGGTGCCGGCCTTCATCAGCTCCTCGTAGTTATCGAGCATGAGCACGGCCACGATGGGGCGGTTCTCCTCGCTCTTTTTCCTGAGCTCGTCCTGCTCGGTCACGTCCATCCAATAGGTCAGCGCGAGAAGTCCGCGCGCACCGCTGCGGCCACTCGGATGCGTGAGACTGCCGAACACGCGGAAGTGCCGGTTGTTGACGACGACCGTTTCGGGGCACTCGCTCTTTCCCTCCAGCAGCCATTGGGCGGGGAAGCCGGGCAGTGTATCCTCCAGCCGGTTATCGAACAGATTCTCCCTCATGCCCGTGAGCTGGAGGAAGCTCTCGTTGCTCCACAGCACCTCCTGCGTGTCGGGGCGAAAGACCATCATGGCAAAGGGCGCCGAGAGCATGGAGGACTTGCCCGCGCTCGCCACATCGTCGGTCATATCCTCGACGTAGCGCTGGATGCCCTCGCGGCGCTTTTGCGCCGTGCGGCGGAAATAGACATAGGTGAGCGCCATCACACCGGCCTCAACGAGGCCGAGGATCGGCTCGATCCACAGCGTCACCGCGCAGAAGACCGCGGCAAGAAGAAAATACAGCCGCATATTCGGCTCGGTCAGCTTATTGACTTTCTTACTCATAAGGTATCCTCCCCGCTTCATCGGCGGCACAAAGGCGGAACAAATACGGATAGATACTATATTGTAGCACACGGGCGCGCAAGGGTGCAATAGGCTTTCCGATAAAAAGTTCGTCCGGAAAAGGGGCGCATGAAAAAAAGTGTGTACTTTTTCCAAAAAACGTGGTATACTATAAAAACACAAATTGTATTGAGCCGCCATCGCGCGGTTTGAATAGAGCACAAGTCCATAGTAAAAACGATCAGGGCGCCGATGGTGCGATGCGCTCCGCGGAACAGGGCGGAGCGCGCAGCACGGACGCCGTTGTTTCCGTGCGGTCATTTCCGCGCGGCGTGGACCGAATGCTCACCCAATTTTTGAAGATTCATAAGGAGTGAATGCATTTTGGCAGAAAATTTGAAGATCATCCCGCTCGGCGGGCTGAACGAGATCGGCAAGAACATGACCGTGTATGAGTACGGCGGCGAGATCATCGTCGTGGACTGCGGCATGGCCTTTCCCGGCGACGATATGTACGGCATCGACCTTGTCATTCCCGACGTGAGCTACCTCACCAAGCACAAGAACCGCATTCGCGGTCTGTTCATCACCCACGGCCACGAGGACCACATCGGGGCCATCCCCTACGTCCTCAAGCAGGTCAATATGCCCATCTACTGCACCCGCCTCACCGCAGGTCTCATTCGCCTGAAGCTCGAGGAGCACGGGCTTTTGAAGTCCACCAAGATCGTCACGGTCGAAAGCGGCATGACGGTCAAGGCCGGCAAGTTCAGCGTGGAGTTCATTCATGTGAACCACTCCATCGCGGACAGCGTGGCGTTTGCCATCCACACCGGGCTCGGCACCGTCGTCCACACGGGCGACTTCAAGATCGACTCCACGCCCATCGACGGCGAGGTCATCGACCTCGCGCGCTTCGGCGAGCTGGGCAAGCAGGGCGTGCTCGCGCTGCTCGCGGACTCCACGAACGTCGAGCGCCCCGGCTACACGATGAGCGAGCGCATGGTCGGCAAGACCTTCGACCGGCTCTTTGCCGGCTGCAAGCAGCGCATCATCGTCACGACCTTTGCCTCCAACGTCCACCGCATCCAGCAGGTCATCGACGCGGCGGCGGCGGTCGGCCGCAAGGTCGCCGTCACGGGCCGCAGCATGGAAAATGTCACCAAGGTCGCGGTCGATCTCGGCTACATGAAGCTGCCCAAGAACACCGTGACGGACATCAACAAGATCAAGGCGCTCCCGCTCGATAAGCAGGTCATTGTCACGACCGGCTCACAGGGCGAGGAAATGAGCGCGCTCTACCGCATGGCGTTTTCCCAGCACAAGCAGATTGAGGTCGGCCCCGGCGACCGCGTCATCATCTCGGCTTCCGCCATTCCCGGCAATGAGAACACCGTCTCGCGCGTCATCAACGAGCTGTTCCGCAAGGGCGTCGAGGTCATTTACGACCGCGCGGATATGCTCCACGTCTCCGGCCACGCCTGCCAGGAGGAACTGAAGATCATTCACGCGCTCACAAAGCCGAAGTATTTTATCCCCGTACACGGCGAGCAGCGTATGCTGCAGATCCATAAGAACCTTGCCATGTCCATGGGCATGGACCGCAAGAACATCGCCATCTGCGAAAACGGCGACGCGGTGGAGATCACCGCCCGCACGATGAAGCTTGTGCCGGGCATGGCGCCCGCCGGCGAGATCTTCGTGGACGGCAGCGGCGTGGGCGACGTCGGCGCCGTGGTCCTGCGCGACCGCAAGCATCTCGCCGAGGACGGCATGGTGGTGGTCGTGCTGCCCATCTCCGCGCACGACGGCTATATGCTCGCCGAGCCTGAGATCATCACCCGTGGCTTCATCTACGTCAAGGAGTCTGAGGAGCTGATGAACGAGCTGAAAACGGTGGTCATGTCCGCCGCCGAGGGCGTGCTGGGCCGCCGCAGCCGTGACATCGGCGAGCTCAAGGGTGCGATCAAGTCGGGCGTGAGCAACTACCTGTTCAAAACGACCAAGCGCAGCCCGATGGTCATTCCCGTCATCACAAAGCTGTAAAGAGTCAAGCAAAAAGCAGAGCGTTCCGCGGAACGCTCTGCTTTTTCAAAAGGCGGCGGAATGGCTTGCGTTTTGCGCTCCGGCGTGATAAAATGTTTTGCTGAAAAATAAAAGGAGGCTTTCCTTTATGAAATTAGGTATTGTCGGGCTGCCGAACGTCGGCAAGTCCACCCTGTTCAACGCCATCACCAACGCCGGCGCGGAGAGCGCCAACTATCCGTTCTGCACCATCGAGCCGAACGTCGGCATGGTGGCCGTGCCCGACGAGCGGCTGGACAAGCTCGCCGAGATGTACCACCCCAAGAAGAAGACCCCCGCGGTCATCGAATTCGTGGACATCGCGGGCCTTGTCAAGGGCGCCAGCCAGGGCGCGGGCTTGGGCAACAAGTTTCTGGAGAACATCCGCCGCACGGACGCCATCGTTCACGTCGTGCGCTGCTTCGATGACGAGAACATCATGCACGTCGTCGCCGACGCCAGCACGAACGTGCCTGTCGATCCCATCGGCGACATTGAAACGATCGACCTCGAACTCATCATGGCCGACCTGGAGATGGTGAACCGCCGCGTGGAAAAGGCCACGAAGATGGGCAAGGGCGACAAGAAGTTCCTGCACGAGGCGGACGTATTCAAGGCACTCGCCGCGCACCTCGACGCCGGTAAGAGCGCGCGCACCTTTGAAGCCGACAGTAAGGAGGACGCCGAGCTGATCGCCACCGCCGACCTGCTCAGCCTCAAGCCCATCATCTACGCCGCGAACATGGACGAGGACGGTTTTGCCGACAAGGACTCCAACAAATATTATAAGCTCGTCACTGATTTGGCGGCAAAGGAGGGCGCGGAGGTACTGCCCATTTGCGCCAAGCTCGAGCAGGACATTGCTGAGCTGGACGGCGACGACCGCGCCATGTTCCTTGAGGAGCTGGGCATCGAAAAGTCCGGCCTGGACCGGCTCATTCAGTGTTCCTATACGCTGCTGGGTCTTATCTCCTTCCTCACCTACGGCGAGGACGAGTGCCGCGCGTGGACCATCGTCAAGGGTACGAAGGCTCCGCAGGCCGCCGGCAAGATCCACTCCGACATCGAGCGCGGCTTCATCCGTGCCGAGACCATCAACTTCTCCGAGATGATCGCCTGCGGCTCCGTGGCCGCCGCCAAGGAGAAGGGGCTGCTGCGCAGCGAGGGCAAGGACTACGTCGTCAAGGACGGCGACATGATCTACTTCCGCTTCAATGTCTGAGCTCACAAAACGGGGAGATGCCATCTCCCCGTTTCATTTGTCCGTTCTGTAAACCTATATAAAATTACAGGTTGACAGAGACGCCGCGCTGTGCTACACTGGCCTCATCCTGTTGAGAAAAAGAAAGGCAGCCCCATGAAAACAAGAGACCTCATTTACTGCGCCCTGTTTGCCGCCCTGACCGCCATCGGCGCGTTCATCCACTTCCAGTTCATGCACGCGACCATCACGCTGCAGTGCTTCTTCACCGCCATGGCCGGACTGCTGCTCGGCGCGAGGCTCGGCGCGCTCTCGCAGGCGCTCTACGTCGGTCTCGGTCTGGTGGGTCTTCCCATCTTCGCTGCCGGCGGGGGCTTCAGCTATGTGTTCAATCCCACCTTTGGCTTTCTGCTCGGTCTGATCCCCGCCGCGTGGGTCATCGGCAGGCTCGCGGAGAAAAACCGCACGCCGCTGCGTCTCGCGCTTGCCTGTGCCGCCGGCTTCGCTGTGCTTTACGCCATCGGCCTGCCCTACATCGCGCTCATCGTAAATGTCTACAACGGCGGAGCCGTCAGCGCGGCGAAGCTCGCCACGGCCTATATGCTGCCCTATCTCCCCGGCGACTGCCTGAAGATCGTCGTCAGTGCGCTCCTTGCCCCGCGTATTCTCAGGGCAATGGCAAGAAATTCATAAAAATTTTACCGTAAAGTTGCAAATGCAACTTTGCAAAACTGCAAATACTATGCTACACTAAGCTCACAAAGGCAAGCAACCTAAAAATTCCAACAAAAATCAAATGGAGGATACGAATATGAAAAAGTGGGTCTGCAAGGTTTGCGGTTATATCTATGAAGGTCCTGAGGCGCCCGCGGAGTGCCCCGTGTGCCACGCCAAGAGCAATATGTTCGAGGAAGTCAAGGGCGAGATGAAGCTCGCCGCCGAGCATGAGTTCGGCGTCTATGCCAAGACCGTGAAGAACAACGGCCAAATCAGCGAAGAGGACAAGAAGTATATCTTCGATCAGCTCATGGCCAACTTCAACGGCGAGTGCAGCGAGGTCGGTATGTACCTGTGCATGGCGCGCATCGCGCACCGCGAGGGCTATCCCGAGATCGGCCTGTACTGGGAGAAGGCCGCCTACGAGGAAGCCGAGCACGCCGCCAAGTTCGCGGAGCTCCTCGGCAGCGACCTTGAGAGCAACATGACCGATTCCACCAAGAAGAACCTCGCCTGGCGTGTGGACTGCGAGTTCGGCGCGACCAACGGCAAGTTCGAGCTGGCTGCCTGCGCGAAGAAGAACGGCCTTGACGCCATTCACGACACCGTCCATGAGATGGCCCGCGACGAAGCCCGCCACGGCAAGGCTCTGGAGGGTATGCTGAAGCGGTACTTCAACAAGTAATTTTCGCAAAAATCGAACCTTTTGAGAGGGAACAGGGAAGCCTGTTCCCTCTCTTTTTGCGTTCCGTGTGTCCAGCCTGTGTCCGCTGCCGGATATATCTGCCCGAAAACAAGAGAAAAGTGTCCCGTGCAAACTGTGTCCTATTTTACTGTTTTTCTGTCATGTTGACTAATTTGTAAAAACTTGTCCGCTTTGTACCCGTTTGCTCCATAGCTGTTTTTGCGGTGATTTCCCCGGCTTTCCAAGAAGTGTAGACGCTGTTCCAGTTCTCAGGAAAGACAAGTGCGGGACGCCCCAATTTCTTGCCATTTTGCTTTGCTGCTTCAATGCCCTCCGCTTGCCGCTTACGGATGGTTTCGCGCTCCTGCTCTGCAATCGTTCCCAACACTTCAATAAGAATGTTGTTTACCATCTCGAAAACCCACTCTTGCCCCTCTGGTAATTCCATCATGGTTGTTGGGAGGTCAATGACTTTCAGCCGAATACCGTTGTCTTTGAAGTATTGCAGTTCATTTTTAATATCGCATTTGTTCCGGCTTAAACGGTCAAGGGATTTCACAACAAGAGTATCACCCCGCCGCAGCATGGCATTTTTTAGGGCTGCGTAACCCGCTCGATTCAAGTCCTTGCCGCTCTCCTTATCGGTAATGATTTCCCGCTCCTGCGCTCCAAGAGCCTTAAATGCGGCAATTTGGCGGTCAAGGTTTTGTTCCTTGCTGGATACTCTGGCGTAGTAGTAAGTGCGGTTGTCCATGTTCGCGCCCCCTTTGTTTATCTGTTCGTATTCCATCGCAATCGTTCGTAAAAGTCAATATGTTTGCGAATATATTTGCAAATATATTTTTATATTTTACGAACATCAAAGCAGCACATTTACAGGTGTTCATAAAGGTACACTCTTGCGAACAGCCTAAGTAAACCAAGAAGGAGCTGGACAAATCCAACTCCTTCTTTATGTCAGTTCGTTATTTACCATTTTCAATTATCTGATAAGCTTCCTGCTCTGCATCAATTCTGTACCGTCTTTTGTATAACTTCCAATATTTCTGTGGTCTTTCCCGGCTCTGTGCCCATGAAGAAATCTCCTTACGCATGATTTTCCACCATATCTAGAGCAGCGATATTGTTTAACTAAACATACCAACCACCGCCGATAGGGAAAGGAATGGTCGCCACGCCGTATTCTGGGTGGTTGGGATTACCGAGAACCGCTTGAATCATCATGTTATCTCCTCCGTTTTTCTTTCCAGATTTAAGACCACCTCGCCATACCTGCACAGCAGGAGTGCTCCGAGGATGAGCCGGAAGGCCCTGTCGCTGACCAGCTCGGAAAAAGCAAGGTCTTCTATGACGATGCGTCCGCTGCCGCGAGGCTGATGACGGGGTGGCGTCATCATCTGCACCTCTGCGGCGAACAGGGGTGTGAACTTCATAAAGTATCGCGTCAAGCAAATCCACTCCTTTTTTGAAAATAAAAAAGGGCCGGAGTCTTATTGCTAAAACTCCGGCCCATGCCATACTGCTATTACATTGTCTGCTCCTGCGAGGCTTGTTCCAATGCTTCCTCCCGCTGACGGACGCGCTCGTCCATATCCGGTACGCACGCCCTGATCTGCTGCTGGATTCCGCGGATCATTTCTTCCTGCGTATCCGTAAGCTCAAAGAAGTCTTCATCCACGGAATCGGCGCAGCAGCGGAATATCTCGGTCAGCTGCTCCGGGCTGAAAAGCTGTTCCGTTTGGATAGGCCCGGAGCGTGTGGCGAAGTCCTGCTTGGCAGCATCGTAGTTCTCCATGAAATAGTGCCCGTGGGACACGCCTGTGCGGTCATAGTCCCAATCCCATGTGACGAATTGAACGCCGTATTTGCTCGGAGTACCTGCCAGCACCGTGCCGCCAAAGTCAGCGAGGATACGGTAGTCGCCATCCAGTCCGCTGGCTTTGAGCTGCGGAGCGGCTTCCATAGCGGTCATATACTCCAGCGTTTTCGCGGCGATGTCCTCGACGCAATATAGGGCATCCTCTGCCTGGGGCGTGTCCACATCCTCCCGCCGATAGAACACGCTGCCCTTGCCGGTGATGCGGCACAGCGGCGCATCGTTCCAAAGGACAGGCAACTGCGCTCCCTCCAACGGCAGGGTTTCAAAGCCTGCAGGGTGCAGGGGAGTACGGACTTCTTCAAGGTAGCGGAGCTGACGGCTTGTGTTTTGGGTATCCATGTGAGAGATCCTCCTGTTGTAAAAAAACAAGGCCGGAGAGGTCTTCTCCGGCCTGCTATTTCAGACGCTGCAGCCAGCGCCCTTTTAGAAATTGAAAAAGGGCGCCGCTTTCTCAGTCCGTCAAGACCAACAAAACGGCGCCCAAATATTTGTGATTCTTTTTCTGCGATGATGCCGCTTATTTCGAGAGAAAAGTCCTCTCTAAAAGGGCGCTGGAGGTTGGAAACTGTCCAAGACATGAGATCCTCCAGTTCAAATCCGGTCAGTTGCTCCGAAACCTCCATAAAAATCTCCTTTTATATCAACTTGTCATAATATGGAGGATTTCATCATGAGCAAACTTATTTCTTGTGAGTTTAATATCGACACGGCTTGCGTGGAGCTGCTTTTCGCTGATGGCAGCATGATCTCTATTGATTGTATTGCCGTGGAGAACGAGATTGCAGACAACCGCTTTGACCGTGCCGAGTTGGATTGGCTACTATACAACAAGCCTCTGGAATACGCCGATCTTGTCCTGAACGGCGGTATTGAGGAATACTGCAAGACTTCCCGTGAACATAGTACGATAGAAGATTGAACTTTCATACAAAGCGCCATAGCAGACGAGGCCGACTCGTTCGCTATGGCGCTTTTTGATTATAGGGAGTAGCCAGCCCTTTCGTATTTCTCACAGCGCGATGTGCCGTGTGGCGCAATCGCTCACATAGGGATCATGTGTCACAACAACAATGGTTTTTCCTTGTCGGTTCAGCTCTTTGAGAATATCCATCACATAGCTGCGGTTGCGCTCGTCCAGACTGCCCGTAGGCTCATCCGCAAGGATAATGTCGGGGGATTTTGAAAGCCCCACCTGTGCCAACGCATCCGCGATGCGTTCTTTCTCTGCCTTGCCCTTTGCTTTACCGAACCGGGTGGCGAGTTTCATGTTGGCTTCCACGGTATCGGTGTCCACCAGCCCGTAATTCTGAAACAGGTAGGACAGCTTGTGCCGCCGCAGATGAACCGCAGCGCGGGAGGAAAAGGACGGGTTTCTTGCGCCGCAGAGGGTGACGCTGCCGCTGTCCGGCGTTTCCAGCAGTCCTATGATGTTCAGGAGAGTTGTTTTTCCGGCTCCGCTTTCGCCCTTGATGGCGACAAACTCTCCGGCTTCAATATGCAGCGAGTAATCCCGAAACAGGACTTTTTCCCCGAAGCGTTTATTGATATTGGATAAAGTAATGGCAGTCATGCTTCCGCTCCTTTCACAATCTGATAGAGGTTCTT
>QWCH01002542.1_pt1 | contig 22433 bp, 16 predicted proteins | sample 1972671 | NCBI WGS metagenome assembly QWCH01 (sample SAMN09866713, study PRJNA288562) | Human gut metagenome isolate term3_stool, whole genome shotgun sequencing... | isolation source: gut | host: Homo sapiens | place: USA: California
TTTCAGCCAAAGTTTTTTCCAATTCCACGGCACTCATACCTTGTTCATCTTGAGGGATTCCTACGCCAACGCCGCCGTAAGAGTTGAATGCACCTAAAGCACCAAGATAAGAGGGCAATTCGCAAATATATTTATCTCCGCGATTCAAGAAAAGTTTACCAACAGAGTCCAATCCTTGTTGAGAAGAAGTGGTCATCGTGATATTTTCTTTGGTAACAAAACTTAATCCTTGGTCACGATAACGTTGAGCCAGAATTTCCAATAATTCCGGAACACCTTCGGTTGAACCGTATTGACAAGCGGCAGCACCATCCGTGGCGATTACTTCCGCGGAAATCTCCTGTAATTGTTCTAACGGGAAAGATTCTTTGGCGGGAAGTCCCCCGGCGAAAGAAATGATTTCCGGTTTTTGAGTTAACTTTAATAACTCCCTGATAGCAGAGCGCTTCATTCCTTTGGCGCTGTCTGATAGAATTTCTTTGTAGTCGCTAACCATGTTTATCTGTTTTAAAGTGAATATACGCTGTTATGTATTTGTGTTGCGAAGTTAATAATAAGTTTTTGAAATAAAATTTTTCGTATCAATTTTTTAATAAAATCGATTGCAAAACTTTCAATTTCGATGTTTTAAGGCTGTTTTAGTAATAATTTAATTTTTAGACAAGCGGAGATAACGAGTGATACACACGGGAATAAAGGTTATTAGTGTCAGCTGTGTGTTTTAAAATATAACAAAATAGCATACTTTTCGACAATTATATCTTAAAAGTGACTCCGGTAAAGAAATAAAATTCATACCTTTGTCTCAGGTAATTAATTAAAAAGGTGTGTATGAGAAAAGTTTTATCTGTTTTGGTAGCCGGAGTAATGTTCGGAGCCTGTTCCGACGGCTTAAAAAGTGACCTTACAAAGGAGGATGTTTCTCGTTTTATTACAACGGAAGAATTTAATGTTCCGGTGAAGGACGGGAAAGTAACTATAGTAACCGTGGGAGAAGATACGGTAGCCATTGGGTATTCGGAGTTTCCGATACTTGTTCCTAAAGGCGTGCAGGCAAAAGTTTCTTACGTGGATAAGAATGAAGATCTTGGGGGAAGAAGTTTGTCCAGAGGTTTTGATGATAAATTCCCGAATATTGTAGGAGAAAATCAATTCCGATTGTTTCAAGTGATTTGTTTCGAGGATTCTTGGGTGGGTGACTATGATTATAATGATCTCGTGATTCACGTGAAATACCAGCAATCGGGAAACATCTTTGGCTTCGGGGTACAACCGGTTGCGTTAGGTTCTACAAAAGAGATAAAGTTGGGATGTGACGTTTATAAAGGAAGTAAGCAAATCTTCAGTGGCCTGATCACGAAAGACAAGACTTGCCGAAAACAAATGTTCAATTACGGGAAAGAGCAGGATGACAAAGAGTATGAGGGGTTTCTCAATGTCATGTTCAATGAAGTAAATTTTGACCGGAATAGAACCTTTCTCGGTTCCACGATAAGAAGTTGGGATATATCCAAGATTAACGGGGAAGGGGCTATGAGAGTAGAATGGTTTATTGAAGTGGACGGTGGGACTCGAATATACGCTTTATCCGTGAATCACTTGAAAGAATCTTTGGATAAGGATAAATTGCCTTACGGTTTGGTGATTACCGAAACGGGAATGCAATATAAAGACAAAAACAATCAAGTGTGTGGTAAAGATTGGTTTAATTACCCGCAAGAGATGAAACATATAAAAGACGTGTATCCCGAAATTTGGGAATGGATGAACGGGAAGGGTGAATTTGACGGGAAGATTTATGAAAACGGACGAGAGATTTGTCCGGAAGGTGCTTTTAATGCTAATGAACTGGGAGTGTACGTGATAGAAGATGATTCCGGTGTATTGAACAACGGACGGCAGAATTAGGGGAGATTTGTCGGAAAATGATTACACGATGATGGAGACCTTGGTGAGGATCTTTTTTCATAGCAAAGCTATCGGCAATTTGGCTGGTAGCTTTTTTTATACTTGAACGGATTTATATATGTATTTGAGGCTTTTCGAAAAAAATGACTTGAAAAGTTGTATTGGAGAGTTGAATCTGCGGATTTGTGAATTGAAAAATATTATTTGGAACTAACGTTTTTTTCGATTAGTTTTGCAATTCGATTAGGAGCCCCTGTAGTTCAACGGATAGAACGGAAGTTTCCTAAACTTTAAATGGCAGTTCGATTCTGCCCGGGGGTACGGTTAGACTTGATGGTGTTTTGCTGTCAAGTCTTTCTTTTTAAAATCCAAAGATGATAAATTGTAAGTTTTTGCGCAGGATTGCGATAGCCCGTTTATAATGTGTTTTTGCGGTTGATTCGGCGATATCCAGCTCTTTGGCGATAGAGGGGAGAGTCTTGTGTTCTACTGCGTGTTTTAATAGCACCTCTTTTTGTTTTTCCGGTAATTGGGTGAGGATTTGATTCAAACGGCGATGCAGATTTTCGTCCGGTTCTTCGTCCGGGAGGTTAGAAAAGAGAATGGCTTCGATCATCTTGTCTTGGTTATTGTCGTGAATTTTAAGATCACGGATATATTTCAGACAAGCGTTTTTGACAATCGTGAGCAAGTAAGCGATGATATTACGGTTTTCATTGTATTTGTCCAAGTTGCACCATAACGTGAAGAAGGCTTCCTGTACAAGATTTTCCGCTTCATCCCAGTCGTAAAGGTAACGCATGGCGTAATGTTGGAATTTTGAGAAATATTCCAAGTACATGACACGAAAGGCTTCTTCATCTCGCCTTTTGATTCTTTTTCCAAGTTCATTGATATTTATTTCTTCGTTCATGTGAAATGGATTTTGATTACAAATTTATTTATATTCTCGATTCTTTGACAAAAAAGATAAAAATATTGTCCCCCGTTTTGGAGTTGTGTGGATATTATACTTGAAAATTGAAACACGGATATATGAAACAGGATGAATACATAGATTGGAGTTTACTCGTGCGGAGCATGAACGGGGAGCTGTCAGAAGAGGAAAAAGCATCTTTTGAAGAATGGATGACAGACTGGAAGCATCGGGAGTATTATGAACGGATGGTTGCCGAATGGAATGAAGATGTGGTACACGAAACGAATATGCCGAGAGTCATGTTGCGATTGGATAGCATGTTGAAAGAGCAGAAACGACAACGGCGTTTGACTTTACGTCGGAAATGGTTGGGTTGGAGTGCCGCGGCTGTGTTATTACTGGGTATCGGGGGAATATTTATGATAGAGAATCGGGCAATAGAGGTGGAAAATGTAACGGTTGCAGAGATTACCCCGGGGGAGAGCAAAGCAATTCTAGTACTGGCTGACGGGACGAATGTAAACTTGGATAAAACGACAGACACGGCTCGATTGGCGATAGGGGTGGCGGAAATTATACGAAACGAGGGAAAAATCACTTTCACGGGGGATGGGGAGGCAGGTGAGTTGGCGTACAACACGGTTATTATTCCCAAGGGGGGTGAGTATCATGTGGTATTGAGTGACAAGAGTGAGATTTGGCTGAATGCGGATTCGGAATTAAAATTCCCCGTGAGTCTTAAGGGACGGGAACGTCGGGTGATTCTTTCGGGAGAAGCGTATTTTAAGGTGGCGCATGATACGGAACGTCCGTTTGTGGTGGAAACAGATTTGGGAAATGTAAGGGTTTACGGGACGGAATTCAATGTGAAGAGGTACATGGGGGAAAAGGAGATAAAAACTACTTTGGTGGAGGGAAGCGTGGGATTTTGCAAGAAAGACGACAAGGAGAATTATATAAAAATCAAACCGGGGTTCCAGATCAGTTATGAAAATGGCGGGAATCCGGTTGTTCAGGAAGTGAAGGTTGATAACGAGATTGCTTGGAAAAGTAAACAATTCCGTTTCGAACGTTGTCCTTTGAATGAGATCATGAATGATGTCATGCGTTGGTACAACGTGGATATCTCGTTTAGTGATGAGACGTTGAAAAAGTTGTATTTCACGGGGACATTGAATCGTTATGCCAAAATTGAAACTTTATTACGCTTTTTTGAAGAAGGGTGTGATATTAAGTTTGAGATAAAAGGCCGGAGTATTGTGGTTATGAAAAGATAAAAAAGTACGAGTCGTAAGTTTGGCGACCTAAACTCGTACCTCTAACAAGTTTCACATTAATGTTAACATGTAAACAATCAAAAGTATGAAAAAAAATCGGTTTGACAGGCAAGGTATTCCTGTTAATTTAAGAAAAATGTTTTCAGGCATGAAATTACGCGTTGTTTTCATTCTGTTATTAACGTTTACTGTTTCGAGTGCCATTTGGGCGCAATCGAAAACAGTAACGTTGAACGTGAAATCGGAACCGCTGAGTGATGTTCTGATTTATATTAAGGATGCGACGGGAGTACAGATTATTTTTAACGAGAATCAATTGGAAAAAGTGATGTGCGGTCCTGTGTCATTGAAAAATGTTTCGGTAAAAGAGGCTATTGATGCTGTGTTGAAAGGGAAGGGTTTCTTTTGCGAGGTGCTTGACGGAGTTTATGTTATAAAACGAGAAACGAAAAAAGAAGAGGTGAAGAAGTTGACGATTACCGGGAAGGTGGTCGACGTGCAGAATAATCCGCTTCCGGGAGTGACCGTGCGTATCAAGGGTACGACGTTGGGTGTTGCCACGGATGTTGATGGAAATTATTCTATCACGTTGACGGCCGGACAGGAGAAACCGGTGCTGGTCTTTTCGTTTGTCGGCATGACTTCGAAAGAGGTCGTATATGCAGACAAGGATGTAATTAACGTGACATTGGAAGATGAGACCTCAGAGATTGATGAGGTCGTGGTTACCGGTATCTTCAAGAAAGCGAAAGAAAGTTATACGGGGGCAGTTTCAAGCATTACTTCAGAGCAATTGAAAATGTACAAGGGACAAAACGTGTTGCAGACATTGAAAAATATTGATGCATCGTTGAATTTTATGGTGAATAATGCGGTCGGAAGTAACCCGAACGCTATTCCTCAAATCAATATCCGGGGTAATTCTTCATTGCCCATGAGCGTGCAGGAGTATAATGAGAGTGCATCTAATGCTGTTAATACTCCCTTGATTATCATGGATGGTTTCGAGATCACGCTGGAGAAATTGATGGACTATAATGATGATGAGATTGAATCGATCAACATATTGAAGGATGCGGCGGCCACGGCTATTTACGGTTCAAGGGGATCAAACGGTGTGATAGTGGTAATTACCAAACAACCGGAGGCAGGTAAATTGAGGATTAACGCAGAGATTGGGATGGATATCGAGGCGCCGGATTTGAGTTCTTATGACCTGTTAAATGCTGCAGAGAAGCTTCAGTTGGAAAAGATGTCCGGGTTGTACGAGTCTTCTTTACCGGGAAATGACGTGAGATACACGGAAAGATATAACAAGCGTTTGAAGGCTGTACTTGCAGGGGTTGACACGGATTGGTTGAGTAAGCCTTTACACACGGGCGTGGGATCTCATTATAATTTGCGAATGGAAGGGGGAAGTGAACAATTTCGGTGGAGCGGTTCTTTGGCGTATAAAAATGTAGTCGGGGCGATGAAAGGTTCTTCCCGGCGTAATTTCAATGGTTCGATCACGTTGATGTATACGATTGATAATTTGATTTTCAAGAATTACACGTCTTACGGGATGAATCGGGGACGCGAAAGCAGGTATGGTTCGTTCAGTACTTATGCAGAACAACAGCCGTATGATGCGCCGTATGATGAGAACGGTAATCTCGTGCGTTATTTTGACGGTTTTCGTTATAGTGATCTGGATAGGCAGAATCCGTTGTATGATGCCTCGTTAAATTCTTTTGATAAAACGGGATATCAATCATTGACTAATAATTTCTCGATCGAGTGGAATATTATGGAAGGATTGATGCTGAGGGGGCAATTAGGTATTTCCAGCACGGATAATAGTAGTGATTATTTCTTACCGGCAGAGCATTCTTATTTCACAACCGGGGATAAAAAAGCGGAATATGCCACGGATGAAGGTTTTTTTCGTAGAGGGTTATATCGCTACGGAACCGGGAAAGAGTATAGTTACAGCGGAAATGTCACGATGACGTATAATAGAACTTTTGCGGAAAAACATCTTTTGTCCGTGGGTATTGATTGGTCATTGGCGGAGACTCAATCTCGTTCGTATAGTTTTGAGTTGGAAGGATTCTCGAGTGAAGATATGAGTTTTCTGGGGAATGCCCGACAATATATGAAAGACGGGATTCCTAACGGATTGAAAACAAGTACCCGCCGTTTCGGGTTGACCGGGAACGTGAATTATATTTATGACGGTCGTTATTACGTGGATTTGGCTTACCGGGTTGACGGTAGTTCCACGTTCGGGAGTGACAAGAAGTATGCCCCGTTCTGGAGTTCCGGTATCGGATGGAATTTGCATAACGAGTCTTTCTTGCAAGGTCATCCGGTAATAACCATGCTGAGGTTGAAGGGGTCTTACGGTGAAACAGGTTCGCAGCAGGGGTCATCTACCGGGGCATCGACAACTTACAAGTATTCCACGGATAACAAGTATATGAATTGGAACGGGGCGATTCTGCAAGGATGGGGAAATCCGAGGTTAACGTGGCAAAAAACGAACGAGTTGAATGTAGGCATGGAAGTTGGTTTGTGGGCAGGGCGTTTGAAAGGTGAATTGAACGTGTACACGAAAAAGACTGCAAATCTTCTTTCCAGTATGGATTTGCCATTGTCCATGGGTTACTCTTCTTATATCGCGAATGTTGGGGAGGTGAAGAATAATGGTTGGGAGTTGGCTTTGAGCGGGTATGCTATTCGTGATTATGAGCGGGAGGTTACTTTGATGTTTAGCGGGCAATTGGTATATAATAAGAATCGTATCACGAAACTTTCGGAGGCGATTAAGGCGCAGAATGAATTGTATTTACAAGAGGACGTGGACGTGAGCAACTTGTTCTACGAGGGACGCCCGCAAAACGCTATTTATGCTGTTCGTTCTTTGGGGATTGACCCAAGTACGGGTAACGAGATTTTTCTTGATAAGGACGGAAATATCACGGATACTTGGAAGCCGTCGGATAAGGTGTATTTGGGTGCGAAAGAGCAGAAATACCGGGGGAACGGTAGTATCCTGTTCATGTGGAAAGGGTTGACGGTGAATGTTGCCTGTTCTTATTACTGGGGAGGTAAAGCGTATAATGAAACTTTGTTGAACAAGGTGGAGGTGACAAAAAATACCTTGACTAGCCAAAATGTGGACGCCCGTGTGCTAAAAGCCCGGTGGTTTCAAGCGGGTGACGTGACGTTCTTTAAGCAACTGAGTAATACCCAAACTCGTGCGACATCCCGTTTCGTGATGAATGATAACGTGTTCGAGATATCTTCTGTCGGGATACAATATCGTTGGGATTCTCCTTGGGTTCAGAAATATACTCGTGCCGGTTCTATCACTTTTGGCGTGAATATGTCTGATATTCTGCATTTGTCATCCATTAAAATGGAGCGCGGAACCAGTTACCCGTATGCTCGTAATATTCAAGGATATATTAAGTTCTTATTCTAACATGTAATATTAAAAACTGTATTTATGAAAAGATTATATATCATAACGGTAGTCATGGCTTTGTTTTCCGTTTCCTGTAATGATTGGTTGGATGTGCGGCCGGACACGGAACAGAAAGACAAAGACTTGTTTACCACGTACAAGGGATTTCAGGATGCTCTCACGGGTTGTTACATGAGTTTAGCCGGTCAAGATATTTACGGGGAGAGATTGACAATGTCTAATATCGAATCATTGGCAAATCTTTGGTATCAATTCCGTAATTCGACTCGTTACGAGGATAATGATTTGATGGAACATAATTACACGAGTGATTATTCTAAGGCCGCGATCAAAACGATATATGCCGGGTTGTTTAACGTGATTGCTCAGGCTAATATGATTATTAAGTACGCCGAGAAAAATGGTGATGTCATCGAAGATCCGGCGGCTCGTGCCGTGATTACGGGAGAGGCTTACGCCATCCGTGCTTTTTGTCAGTTGGATGTGCTTCGCTTGTTCGGGCAGATGCCGCAAGGAGCAAGCCAACAAGTTGAATTGCCCTATTCTGAAACTACCTCTATTGACGAAATGCCTGCTTACTATGGTTTCGATGCTTACGTGGCAAAACTAGAAAGCGATTTGGTTAAAGCGGAATCTTTCTTGAAAGATAGTGATCCGGTGTTTCAATATACTTTCTTCAACTTGAATTCTGTAAGCGGGAATGAATTGAATGACAGTTATATGTATTATCGTCAAGCTAGAATGAACTATTGGGCGGTGAAAGCAATTCAAGCTAGAATGTACCTTTATTTGGGAAAAAAAGAAAAGGCTTACGCGTTGGCGAAAGGAATTATAGACGCCAAAGGTGTGGATGGAGAACCTGTCATGACAATGAGTGGCGAAACGGATATCGCAAAAGGGTATAAGACTTGCCCGTCCGAATGCCTGTTGTATCTCAGTAAATATAACGTGAAAACCTACTCGACGGAATTTTTGCTTGGAAATCAGACAGACGTGCAGGTTGGTTCGGGACATTTGGTTGTCTCCCATTCGATGTTGACAGATTTGTATGCGGGACAGAATACAGGTTCGCATAATAGATATTTGAATTGCTGGAACCGGAACGTGAAAGATGCGTCGGCTAGCCTGTATGCGGCGATCACGAAGTATTATTTCGCGGATGATGCTGAAAATCAAATGCTGTATTATCAGATTATTCCGATGTTGCGTATGTCCGAAGTTTATTTGATTGCTATGGAAACATCTTCCGATTTGGATGAGATAAACGGGTGGTATACGGATTACATGTTGGCTCATAACGTGGTGTTGAATGAAGCGGGATTTTCTTCCTTGAACGATGTTCCCAAGGAGATCGTGAACGAGTATCGCCGGGAGTTTTATGGAGAGGGGCAGATGTTCTATACCTACAAGAGAACCGGAACGGCAAGTATGCTTTGGGGTAATGGGACGGCTGACGAGAAAGTATATATTCTTCCTTTGCCGGAAACCGAATATAATCCTAATTCTCAAATAAAGTAAATGATTATGAAACAGTTGATAAATATAATGATCGGTTGTATCCTACTTTTGGGGATGAGTTCTTGCGAAAAAGATTTGCCGGTGTATAGTACGTCGGATTGCTGGTTAAATTTCGTTTATTACAATTATGACGGAACTATCGTGGAAACGGAAAAGGTTACGGACGAGATGAGATACGCCTCGTATTCATTCGTGTATGCCGGGGAAGATGTGGACGTTGATACGGTTTGGTTCAAAATATCAACGATGGGTTTCGTGTCGGATGAAGATCGACCGTTGGAGTTGGAGCAGGTTCTTACCGGGCAGAATGATGCGAAAGCGGATGTACATTATGTCGCCTTCACGAATGAAGAGTTGAAAGCGAAATACTACATCATCCCTGCTCGTAAAACGATAACGGAAATTCCGGTGGTTGTAAAAAAGGATCCTTCATTGGAGAATGGAGATGTCACGTTACAATTTACATTCAAGGATAACGGTTATTTTAAACCGGGATATGCGGGATTGACTGTCCGTGTGCTGTCAATCTCTGCAAAATTGACGAAACCTTCGGTATGGGAGGAATATTATTGTGATTATTCATTTGGCCTTTACGGAACAGAAAAACATCGTTTGATGATAGAATGGACAGACGAGAAATGGGATGACGAGTATATCAAGGAACTGATGGAGGGTGACAGTGCTTATGTCGATTATCTGGCAGGATGGTTTGCTCGGAAGTTAGAGGAAGAGAATGCCAAAAGGATAGCGGAAAATAAGGAACCTTACAAAGAAGAAGACGGTACCCCGGTAAGTTTTGAACCGAAATCTTGGAATTGATAATTTAATGGATGATAGTATGAAAAAATATATTTTATTAGCCGTATTGTTTACATTGTTCGGGCTAGTTGCCTGTTACGATGATGATAGTAGTTTGGCAACCAGAGAGATTGGCGATATTGCGATTGATACATTGAAAGATGCTTCAATTATCTCTTATAGTGGAAATAAATTGGAACGGGAACCGAAAATCGAGACGAAATATTCGGAAGAGCAGTTAGCTTACGCGTGGTATATTTATAAAGAGGATCAACAAGAGGGATTCCGGACGAATAAAATCGATTCCGTGAAGAATTTATCGTACGAGATAAATTTGGCGGCCGGGAATTACACGGTTGTGTTTGAAGTGACGGCTAAAGAGAACGGTTATTCAGTTGCGGAAGAGATGAAATTAGCTGTTTCCACGACTTTTTCTCAAGGTTTTTACATCTTGAAAGAAACGGCGGAAGGGAACTCGGAATTGGACGTATATACACAAGACGGTCTTGTTTCAGATCTTTTGACGAACTCGCAAGGGGAACCGTTGATTGGGGCTCCTCGTAATTTGTCCGTGTGTTTCGGGCAGGCTTTTATTGATACGGAAGAGAACGTAATGGCAACGGGCAACACGGTATGTGTTACCACGGAACAGAATAAATTTGCCTGTTTTCGTACGGTGGATATGTTGAAAGTTTTTGATAATTCGAATTTACTTTTCGAGGAAATGGAGGCCGATGAGTCCCCTTATTGTATGGTTAGAAGTCTTTCGAGAATATTTTATTTTTCCAGTAAAGGCATCCGTTCTGCTTCTACCGATGAAAATAGCGGTAAAATGGGCTTCCCCTTGGATAGTGAAAGCAGTAAGCATGTGCAAATAGTGAACGGGGGATTCGGAGGTCATGTATACTGGAATAATAGTAAACATCGTGTCATGACGGTGGATTATAATTGTTCCGGTGTATCGGAAGTTGAGTTCAATACGGAAGTGAATCAAGATAATTTGGAATGCCTGTCGAGTGGACTTAATTACGTGGGAGGAAGTGAGATGATCTATTTCCTGTGTCAGGATAAAACTTCGGGAGTCCGGTATTTGTATTTGCTTTCCGGGGGAAATATCGTGGAGATTAGGCCTTTAAAATCTAATTTGCATTTGGCTCAAGGGGATATTATTGCGGGCAACGGTTTGACGGGAACATTGATTTATTGTGTGCATGATAATAAATTATACGGTTATAATTTTGATGCCGAGAGTGAAATGGAGATTCCGATAACCGGCATCCCGGAAGGAGCTACAATTTCTTATTTCTCCAATCAATATTGGAACATGGGGTTATTCGGGGATACATCGTTGAATTTTGACAACATAGTGGTCGGGACACAGGAAGGTGATAATTATACCGTGTATTTGTATAATATACGCGGAGGACAACCTTACGGGGAACCTATAACAGTTTTCTCCGGCGAAGGCAAACTGAGAAGTGTGCGGTATGTTTGTCAGGCGGCTGTGGATATGACTGCCATGCTGGGACCTATGTATGGATTTGGTCCATGTTTCCCTTATTGATAATAACGTGTAAATAAAAAGACGAATATAATGAAAAAGATTGTTTTGTTGTTGTTTGTTTCTTTGTTGGTCATTTCTGCAACGGCGCAAACGAATTTCCGGGATATTACTTATAAAGAAGCCCTCGCTGCCGCGAAAGACGAGAAAAAACTGGTATTTATTGATTTTTATACCTCTTGGTGTGGTCCGTGTAAAATGATGATGAAAAATATCTTCCCGTTGAAAGAGGTCGGGGATTATTTGAATGATAAGTTCGTGTGTATTAAGATTGATGCTGAAAAAGGAGAGGGACCGGAATTGGCAAAAAAGTACAAGGTAAAAGCGTATCCTACTTTTGTAGCCATAGATGTGGTTGAGAGAGTATTAATGATTAAAGAGGGAGGTTCGGTGGATGGAACTGCTTTTATCACGAGTATTGACCGTCAAATAGACCCCGATAAAACTCCCGAACGAATGCAACAACGTTATGAAAGCGGCGAGCGTACAGCCGAGTTGATTTCTGCCTATGCGGGAATGAAATTGGAACAAGTATACCGGAATCGTCGTCCGGATATGTCTAAAAAAGAAGAGGCTTTTAAAATCGTGCAAGATTATTTTAGCGGGTTGAATGATAAACAAAAGCTGGCCGATGAAAACTTGTTTGTGTATATTTCTTTTACCGAAAGTCCAATGGATCCAATCGCCCGCTATATGATAACTTGTCGGGATAAATTTGCTCCTGCCGTGAAGGATAAAATCTCGGAACAAATCGGGAATTTGTATAAAATGGAAATGCAAAAATATCTGATAGCTCAAATACCTTTTGAACAACAGCAATATGATGTAGTGAAAAGGGAGATTATTGATTTGGGATTGAATAAGGATAATTATTACACGGAAGCATTTCGTTTCATAGAATGCCACGGGAAAGGTGATTTGAATGCTTTTATGACTCTGTGTGAGAAGGAGTATGCTCAGTTGAATGATGACTATAAAGCGTATATCATGTATAATTTTGCGGCTTTGTTTGTGAACGGGGATGAGGTCGTGAAAAAGCGTGCGGCGAAATTCGTGCGTCGGTTATTCATGGAAATGGACGCGACAATGATTATGTTTGTTGCCCAGCAATTAATGCAATTGGAAGGCGGCGGACATTAAGAAGATGCTCTCGAAATCGTTTTTCGTGTATCCCGGTTTTCCTTGTCGGAAGCCGGGATATTTCTGTTAAAAAGATATTTCTGCTTGTTAATGATGCGTTGTTTGCTCTTTTTTTATACTTTAGCGGAACAAATTTGTAAAACGTGAAAGAGATGTACACACTAGATGACTTAAGGGAGATTATAACGAAAGAGTTAGAGAAAAAAGAGTATATGCAAGAGCCGTATTCGTTGTTTGAGCCGATACAGTATATACTGGAAGACGGTGGAAAACGGTTACGTCCGATGCTTACTTTAATGGCTTATAATCTCTACCGGGAGGACATCGAGAAGGTGTTGAAATCGGCTATCGGGATAGAAATCTTTCACAATTACACGCTTTTGCACGATGACGTGATGGATGATGCCGAATTGAGAAGAGGACGTCCGACGGTTCACAAGAAGTGGAACAGTAACGTGGCGATATTAAGTGGTGATGCGGCTGCTATTATGGCTTACAAGAGTATAGAGCATTGCGAGGATAAATACTTGCGTCGGGCAATTGACTTTTTCAATCAGGTGGCGCTGGACGTGTGTAAGGGACAGCAGTATGATATGGTGTTCGAAACGAGAAATAACGTGACCGAGGAAGAGTATATCCACATGATTTATTTGAAGACAGCCGTTTTGCTTGCCGGTAGTTTGCGGCACGGGGCGTTGCTTGCCGGGGCTCCGGAACACGAGTACAAAGCGTTGTATGATTTCGGGGGATATCTTGGGTTAGCTTTCCAGTTACAGGATGATTACCTTGACGTGTACGGGGATGTTGCCGAATTCGGGAAAAATATAGGTGGAGATATCGTGGCAAACAAGAAAACTTATATGCTTATCAAGGCGTTGGAGTTGGCTGATCCGGCGACAAAGGAGGAGTTGTGGGGATGGATAGAGAAGAAGGATTTTGATCACAAGGAAAAAGTGGAAGCCGTTACACGGATATATGATCGTTTAGGGATAAAAGAAGTTGCTTTTGCGGCAATAGATAAATATTTGGAAAAGAGTCGGGAGATATTGGATAAGATTGAAGTTCCGGCAGAACGAAAAGTCGATTTCTACGAGATGTTGGACGAGATAGGAAGTCGGAAGAAATAAAATAGTGTATTAAATGGAGAAATCTAAACAGCGATTGTTAGACGAGCGTTATTTGAGAATGGCCCGGATATGGGCGGAAAATTCGTATTGCATACGTCGTCAGGTAGGAGCCTTGATCGTGAGGGGCGATGCCATTATTTCGGACGGGTATAACGGGACTCCTTCCGGGTTCGAGAATATATGTGAAGACGAGGACAATAAAACAAAGCCCTACGTGTTGCATGCCGAGGCGAACGCTATCACGAAAGTGGCGAAATCGAATAACAGTAGTTTCGGGGCAACGTTGTACGTGACGGCTTCTCCTTGTATCGAATGCTCGAAGCTGATTATTCAGGCGGGCATCCGACGGGTGGTATATTCGGAACATTACAGGAGTGCGGATGGAATCGAATTACTGCAAAAAGCGGGAATAGAAGTGGAGTATATAGGGTTTGCGGATGATAAAGAGATAAAAGATTAAATATGAACAAGAGTAATTTAAGAGCGTTATTGACACCGATCGTGTTGGCTTTGGCTATCGTGCTCGGTATGATGATAAACAGGTTTTTGCCGGATCGCGGACAAATGTCTGTTGCCGCGGGAGTGTACCCGCAGATGGGCAATAAATTGGATGTGATTTTGGGAATGATACAACACTCGTACGTGGATACGGTGAACATGACAGAGTTGATAGAGAATTCAATCCCGATCATATTGAATGATTTGGATCCTCACACGATATATATTCCCGCGAAAGATATGCAGCGGGCAAATGAAGGAATTATCGGTAATTTCGGGGGTGTAGGCGTGCAGTTCTATAAATATCTGGACACGGTTACGGTCGTGAAAGTCGTTCCCGGCGGACCTTCCGAGAAAGCGGGGATATTGGATGGTGACCGGATTATCCGGGTAGGCGATTCTGTGGTAGCCGGGGTAAACAAGAACACCGACCAGATTATGGCAATGATGAGGGGAGAGTTCGGTTCGAAAGTAGATTTGACCATCGTGAGAAGGGGTGAACCGAAGCCGATCAAGAAGACGGTTACCCGCGGCAGTATCCCGGTAAAAAGTGTTGATGTGGCGTATATGCTCAATGATACAACGGGTTATTTGAAAACCAATACATTCGGTATGGTTACCTATATGGAGTTTATGAATGCCATGGAGAGCTTGAAGCAGGCGGGGATGAAAAAAATAATCATCGACTTGCGGGAGAACGAGGGCGGTGTGCTGGAAACGGCAATCAAGATGATAAACGAATTTCTGGATGCGGACAAATTGATTTTGTACACGCAGGGAAACGCCAGAGCCCGTATGGATTTCACGTCCAACGGTCAGGGACGTTACAAGGATATCCGTGTGGATGTACTGATTAGTGAGTTTAGTGCGTCCGCCAGTGAGATTTTCGCGGGTGCAATACAGGATAACGACCGGGGATTAATTATCGGACGTCGTTCTTTCGGAAAGGGATTGGTACAGGAACAACGCCCGCTATCCGACGGTTCTGCCGTACGGTTGACGGTAGCCCGTTATTATACGCCTTCGGGACGTTCTATTCAGAAACCTTATGACCAAGGGAAAGAGAAATATTACAGCGATATTTACAACCGTATGATGCACGGGGAGTTTTCTCAAAGGGATAGCATCACGTTTGACGAGAATTTGAAATATCAGACTGTTGGCGGACGTACCGTGTATGGCGGTGGCGGAATTATGCCGGATGTCTTTGTGCCGGCTGACACGACCGGGGCTACCCGTTATCTGGCAGCGGTGACGAGAACTCAGTTCTTGTATGATTATACTTTTGATTTCATGGATAGACACCGGAATGAGATGAAGGATTTAAAAGATTACAAGGCTATCCAGCGATACTTGAAGCAGTTCGATCTGGTAAACGAAATGGCGAATTATGCTGCCCGCCGTGGATTGAAGCGGAATGACAAGGAGATAAAAGAGTCTTACCAGATTTTGAGAACACGGATAGAGGCTTATATCGGTCGTCACGCTTTGGATGATATCGGTTTCTACCCGATAATCGGTCAGATTGATAATACCTTACAGGAAGCGATTAAACAATAGACAATGATGAATATTTTACACGGGAGGCTGATAGGCCTCCTGTTTCTGTTTTGCACGCTGGGTGGTTTCGCGCAAAACCGTTATATTCCCTCGGGGGAGGGAATGTTGGTTGAATATACCTATTATTGTTTGGGTTTTGACAAAGAGCATAAACAGGCGAATTGGGTGTATTACGAGTTGGAAGCCAAGAATCTCACGGGGAAGGCGAGCCGGAAAGATAATTTTCGGGTAGACCCGAAACTAGATACATGGAGTGCCACGTTAGCCGATTACAAGGGAAGCGGGTATGACCGGGGGCATTTGTGTCCTGCCGCTGATATGTCGTTTAATGCGAAAGCGATGAGCGAAACGTTTTACATGTCGAATATGTCGCCGCAAGTACCGATGTTTAACCGGGGTATCTGGAAGAAGTTGGAGGAACACGTTCGGGAACGGGCAAAGCGGGAAAAACTGTACGTGGTAACCGGACCGATTTTCAAGAGTAACAAGGGGAAGATAGGCAAAGGAAAAGTGACCGTTCCCGGTTACTATTACAAATTATTTTACTCCCCGTCGAAGCAGCAGATGATAGCTTACGTGTTGCCGAACGAGGAGAGTCGGCGCCCGATAAACAGTTTCGCGGTACCCGTGTCGAAAGTGGAGAAAATGACCGGTATTGATTTCTTCCCGCAACTACCGGATGATCTGGAAAAGCTGTTGGAAGCGGATACCCTTTCGCATCTGGAACATATGCCCAAGCAACCCGGTAAATCATATCCCCCGACCCGGAAAGAACAAATTATCGCCGTGGCGGGAGCCGTGCTCTTGTTCTTGCTCGTGTATTTCCTGATCAAACACCGGGGTGGGAAAAAGAAGAAAAAGAAAAAAGCCAAGAAACCTCTCAAGAAAAAGAAATAAGCCTTTCGGGCTTATTTCTTTTTCAACAAATCATCAATCACTTTTGTCATTTCCTCGAACTCTTTCGGTTCGTACAGGCGGGTGAGATAGACAATCTTCCCCTCTTTGTCTATGATAACGTTCCGGGTGACGCCTGCGCCTTGTGCGGCAAAAGAATAAAAGGCTTTACCTTCCGGATCGAGCAGGAGAGGGTAAGTGATACCTGTTTCTTTGGCAAATTTTTTGACCACTTCTTTCGATTCCTTAAGATCAATGCCGTATAAAACGAAGTCGGGATTATCCTTGTGTTTCAGCCAAATATCTTTTTCGATAAAGGGCATTTCTTTTCGGCATACGCCACACCAGCTGGCAGTGAATTGAAGCATAACGATTTTCCCTTTTAGGTCTTTCAGTTGTTTCTTTGTGCCGTCGGGAAAGATTAATTCGATATCAGGTGCTTTGTCGCCTACTTTCACGATGTATCCTCTATCGTCTTCCGGGGCTTGAACCCAAGCACAGGTCATGAATAATAATAAAATTAGAGTCAGGTGTTTCATATTGGATCATGTTTGATTAATATCGTTTCAGACTTTTCGGGCTACCGCTCCACGAGCATCCCAAGCAATAGAGAATTGTCGTGTCGAATCCCTCCAGAGAGTCATTTTCATTTACCGGAACAACCTCGTAATCGGTTGTCACTTGCACCAGACATGGATTGCCTTGTGCGTCTTTCACGTGAAAACGGCGTATGCCGCATTGTGGACAAAGTAAAAATCGCATATTCTAAAATTTGAGACATAGTTACTGATTATTATTGATAGTTGTACGGGGTACGAGGGAAAAATTGTTACTTTTATCAGATTCTTTTCATATACGGGAAGAAAGACTGTATATTTGTCGTAACAAGATGATAGTAGTTAGTGGGTTTTGATATGGAAAAACAGAAGAAATATAAAATACATTTTGCACCCGTGCAGGGGCATACCGATTGGACGTACCGGAACCTGCACGAGAAATACTTCGGGGGAGTGGACGCCTATTATACCCCGTTTATCCGGGTTGAAAAAGGGGATAGTTTCCGGTCGAGAGATATGAAGGATTGTGATCCCGAATTAAATACCGTGCAGAGATTGATCCCGCAAGTGTTGGGGGGTGATCCGATGGAACTGGATGTATCTCTGGAGATGTTGGAAGAGAGAGGCTACACGGGGGTGGATATCAACATGGGATGTCCTTTCCCGATGATCGCGAGGCGGGGGAAAGGAGCGGGCGTGTTGTCCGACCCGAAGCGGGTACGGGAGCTGATGGAAGTTGTGAAGGAATACCCGGGGATGCAGTGTTCCGTGAAAATGCGTTTGGGATGGGAGAATCCTGAAGAATGTCTGTCATTGCTTCCTGTTTTGAATGACACTCCTTTAGCTGCCGTTATCCTGCACGCTCGTGTCGGTACGCAGGAATACAAGGGAGAGGTTAACTCGGATGCGTTTGAGGCATTTTATAATCAATGTAAACATCCCTTGTATTACAACGGGGATGTGTTGACCCTAGAGGATATTCAACGGGTGACGGCACGCTTTTCCCGTTTGGAAGGCGTCATGATCGGCCGGGGATTGTTAGCGAACCCCGCGTTGGCAATGGAATACTTGGATGGTAAAGAATTGACCTCGGAGGAGAAGTACAGGAAATTCAAACTCTTTCATGCCGAACTTCTGGCCGCTTATGCCGAACGTTTGCAGGGTGAGCATCAATTAGTGATGAAAATGAAAACTTTCTGGGAATATTTCATGCCGATGACCGACCGGAAAATATTGAAGAAGATTCACAAGAGTAACAAACTATCCCAGTATAACGAAGCGCTTGCGCGTGCCTTCGTGCCGGGACAGGAGGAAGGGTGATAGCGGATGAAGAAAGCGATATATATCATTATAGGCTGTATTTCCGTGGTGTTGGGTATAATCGGTATTTTCGTGCCCGGTTTGCCGACGACACCTTTTCTTTTATTGAGTTCATGGCTTTTTTACAATAGTTCCAAGCGATTGCATGATGCCTTGCATCGTTCCAAGTGGTTGGGGCCTTATATCCGGCGTTTTCAAGAGAAAAAAGGAGTGGGTTGGAAGACAAAAGCGGTATCCATTATTTGTATGTGGACGATGATCAGTATTTCCGCTTTCGGGATTATCGAGAATTTGCATGTGAGGATATTATTATTGATATTGGGTGTGGTTGGGACATGCAGCGTGCTGTTTATCGTACCGAATCCCAAAAAGAAATAAAAGAGAGCGACGCTCTCTTTTATTATTATCCTATCACCACGTTCACGATTTTTTTCGGTACGATAATCATTTTCTTGATTTCCTTCCCGTCCATCCATTTTGCGAAGTCCGGAGTGGCTTTTACGGCTGTTTCAATCTCCGCGTTGGTTGCTGTCGTGGGCATGGCGAGTTTGAAACGTACCTTGCCGTTGAAGGAAACCGGGTATTCGAACTCGTCTTCCACGAGGTATTTTTCTTCCCATTTCGGGAAGGCTTCTTTCGTGATGCTTTTCGTGTGGCCTAGCAGGCTCCACAGTTCTTCCGCCATGTGTGGGGCAAAAGGAGCGAGGGTGATCACGAGAGGTTCGAGGATAGCCCGTTTATTGCATTTCAAGGCTGTCAGTTCGTTCGTGCAGATCATGAAAGCGGGAATGGACGTGTTGAACGAGAAGTTCTCGATATCGTATTCCACCTTCTTGATCGTTTTATGCAGTACTTTCAATTCTTCTTTGGTCGGCATCTCGTCGCTCACGCTGAAATCTTCGCCGTTTTGGAACAGGCGCCAGAATTTACGCAGGAATTTGTACACCCCGTCGATACCTTGCGTGTCCCACGGTTTGCTGAATTCCAGCGGTCCGAGGAACATCTCGTACAGGCGCAACGTGTCAGCCCCGTATTCTTCGATAATCGTGTCGGGGTTCACCACGTTGAACATGGACTTGGACATCTTCTCGATAGCCCAGCCACAGATGTATTTCCCGTTTTCGAGGATAAACTCGGCATTGGCGAATTCCGGTCGCCATGCACGGAACGCGTCCACGTCTAACACGTCATTCTTCACGATATTCACGTCCACGTGTAACTCCGTGGTCTTATGCTGATCCTTCAACCCGAGGGAAACAAACGTATTCGTGCCTTGTATCCGGTACACGAAATTCGAACGTCCTTGAATCATACCTTGGTTGATTAGTTTCTTGAAAGGCTCTTCTTCGGTGGCAACACCGATATCATGCAAGAACATGTTCCAGAAACGGGAATAAATCAAATGTCCCGTGGCGTGTTCTGTCCCGCCCAAGTAAAGATCCACGTTTTTCCAGTAATTGCAGACGTCCTTATCTACTAGAGCCTTGTCATTGTGCGGGTCCATGTAGCGTAAAAAATACGCCGAGGAACCCGCGAAGCCGGGCATCGTGTTTAATTCCAGAGGATAACCCTCTTCCGTTTTCCAGTCTTGTACACGACCTAGAGGCGGTTCTCCTGTTTCTGTCGGCAAGTATTTATCTACCTCCGGCAACTCCAGCGGCAATTTTGACTCGTCGAGCATATATGGCATACCGTCTTTGTAATACACCGGGAACGGTTCGCCCCAGTATCGTTGACGACTAAAAATGGCATCCCGCAGGCGGTAATTGATCTTGCTTTTACCGATTCCTCTTTTCTCGACTTCTTGCGAGATATACGCGATGGCATCTTTTACTTCCATGCCGTTGATAATACCGCTGTTAATCATCTTGCCGACTTTCGTGTCGTATGATCCTTCGGACATATCGTGTCCTTCCCCGTCGTCAATCACGGGAACGATCGGGAGATTGAAATGACGCGCAAAAGCGTAGTCGCGGCTGTCGTGTCCCGGTACTGCCATGATTGCTCCGGTTCCGTAGCCGGAAAGCACGTATTCGCTGATCCACACGGGTATCGCCTCGTTCGTGAACGGGTTAATGGCGTATGAACCGGTAAATACTCCGGTCACTTTTTTCACTTCCGTCTGGCGCTCCCGTTCCGTGCGTTTCGACACGTAGTCCAAGTACTCGGCAACGGCGTCCGCCTGTTCCGGGGTGGTCAGCTGTTTCACGTAATCCGATTCGGGAGCCAGCACCATGAATGACACCCCGAATATCGTGTCCGGGCGGGTGGTGAAGATTTCCAGTTTCACGTCCGAATCTTTCACGTCGAAAATCACGTCGGCACCTTGCGAGCGACCTATCCAGTTGCGTTGAATATCCTTCAGCGAATCCGACCATTCCACTTTATCCAACCCGTCCAGTAACCGTTGGGCATAGGCAGATACGCGGAGCGACCATTGGCGCATTTTCTTTTGTACCACGGGATAACCGCCTCGTTCGGACAGCCCGTCTTTCACCTCGTCGTTGGCAAGCACGGTTCCCAGTTCCGGGCACCAGTTCACCATCGTGTCGGCAAGGTAAGCGATGCGGTAATTCAATAATATCTCTTGTTTCTCCTTCTCCGATTTGGCTTTCCATTCTTCGGCAGTGAAATGCAGTTCTTCGCCGCATGCTGCGTTCAGTCCTTCCGTACCCACCGTTTCAAAAGCTTTTACCAGATCGCTGATCGGCATGGCTTTTTGCTCGTCGTAACAGAAATAGCTGTTGAACATCCGGATGAAAGTCCATTGTGTCCATTTGTAATATCCCGGGTCGCAGGTACGGATTTCTCTGTCCCAATCGTACGAGAAGCCGATCTTGTCCATTTGTTCCCGGTAGCGGTTGATATTTTTCTCCGTCGTGATAGCCGGGTGTTGCCCTGTCTGGATGGCATATTGCTCTGCCGGCAGTCCGTAGGCATCATACCCCATGGGATGCAACACGTTAAAACCTTTCAAATGCTTGTAACGGGAATAGATATCGGAAGCGATGTAGCCTAGCGGGTGTCCGACGTGTAGCCCTGCCCCGGAGGGATAAGGGAACATGTCCAGCACGTAATATTTGGGTTTGGAAGGATCCATTTCAACCCGGTAAGTTTTGTTCTCTTGCCAGTAGCTTTGCCACTTTTTCTCGACATCCTTGAAATTGTATTCCATGTTATCACTTTTTAAGTTCTCGTAATGAATCGCGAAGATAATAAAAATACTCCAAACTGGTTTCAGCAGTACAAGGTGTTACTGATTTTTAGAATAATGGTTGTCTATCTTTTTTATGTACGATTTAAATTTCCAATATGGCTTGCCATCGGGAAGGAACGGATGAGAAATATTTATATTCAAGCGATTCTTAAAAGTTAAAATTAACGGGGAGCAATAAGAAAACGGGAAAAATACATATATTTGTCTTGTAAAGGGTATTGATATGCCGATTCTGACACTTTGTAAGTGTCAGACGAATTAAAGCAAAATATAATAATCTCCGACTGCAAATATAAACTTAAAATTTCATTTAATAGTTATCAAAAAATACCTATTTGTTTACAATTATTGCCCGTTGGTATGATTTGTCGCCCTTATACCCGTCGGGGTATTGCCAATTTCCGTTTTACAGAACCTCGTTAACTGCGACACGTTGTTGAACCCGTTCTCAAAAGCGATCTGTTTCACGAGTTTTCTCGTCGACAGCAATTGCTGCCGGACAATATTGGCTCGTTCCTCTTTCACCCACTTGTAAGGGGTCTGCCCGAACACGGACTTGAATCTCGACGTGAACTGCCGGGGCGTCAAGTGCATTGCCAACGCCATTTCTTCCACGCTCCGGCACCCGTGACAGTGTAACCGAACCTGTTCTGAAAAAAACGTGTCC
>QWCH01002545.1_pt1 | contig 22420 bp, 16 predicted proteins | sample 1972671 | NCBI WGS metagenome assembly QWCH01 (sample SAMN09866713, study PRJNA288562) | Human gut metagenome isolate term3_stool, whole genome shotgun sequencing... | isolation source: gut | host: Homo sapiens | place: USA: California
CATTGACGCCCGGATGCCCGGCTGTGCTGGATTTGTTATGGAAGCAGGAGTGTTTTCAGATTCAGAAAAAAGAGGAACAAATGGAAGGAATAGCAGAAGAAATTTATGAGGTAAATCCGGTGTTGTTTGAAATCCGGGATTGGTTTCTGGGTATTGTAAATACGCGGGAAATTAAATTAAATACCACGCTGGAAATCTGTTTTTTAATTGCGCTGGATTTATACGAATTGGAACAAAAGGGCGTTCTTGAAGATGAATTCCAAAGTTACAAAAACACCACAGATATTTGGAAAATTCAAAAAGCAATTGGAGAAAATTACACAATAACAGAAGAACGTCTGGAAGAATATAATTTGCTGTTTTTGGATGTTTCACAGATTTATCGGGAACAAAATATTTATGGAGATTTTCTAGTGCCGCTGGCAGAGGAGGCAGAGAAGATTAACGGTAAAGAAACCGAGTGTTTTAAGACGTATCAGCACAAGATAAATAAATGGGCAAAAGAGCTTCGGAATCTTTTTGCGGAAGAAATCTCATCAGCTATTATTACGCCGGGAACCGGTCAGGTTTTGGATATTCTTGTGAAATTGGAATGGATGGCAATGGAATATGCTGTGTTGTCACAGGCATTATTTTTGCAGCAGCGAAAAGGAGAATTAACGGATAAAAAAATACAGAAAAGCGTATGTGTTGTATTTCGTATGATGGGTTATGCAGATGACGATATTTGGGAATACATGGAGAATTGTTTTGATAGTGTGATCTGGCCATGGGAGTATTATTCTCTGTTGGTATGATGTTTGCCGTACCATTGAGAAATATACAGATGGATTAATTTTTAATGCACGCATGAATGAAATTATGGAAACATTAAGTGCCGCAAAAACATCGAAAAAAGATGGGAAAGGAAATCGATATGTAGAATTAATGAGAGGTCATGTACCGTTAATAGATGTAGCAGCAACCGCATCTAGAAAGGCATTTCGGAATGCGTTTATAAGATAAAGAAAAACTGAGTTTGGAAGGATTGGTTTGTGACAAATGTTTGCTGCCGGTTCCTTTGTATTCCAGTAATTCCGTAGAAAAACTTTGTGACGAGTGGGTTTTGAGTACGTCGGTATGAGGCACTGGTGGTTTCAGTGCCCATACCGCTACGCACTCAACAAACGGGAGTGCCCACGAGACGCAAAGCTTTTCTACGGAATTACGGAAAACAAAAAAGTGGCAACGAACACTTGACACAAACGATTCACGATTTTGAATTGCATTTATTATTTATCGTGGTAAAATAGAAACAGGTTCCTTGTTCGAGGAGGGACTAATTTTATATGGATTGGAGAAAAAAGTATGAAAAGATTATTAGTAGCTCTGATTATGCTGGCTGCATTTTTCTGCCTGCCGGTTAAAGCAGAAGCTGCTGGGAAAACGCTCCGCATTCCGGGACCAGCTTGCCAAAAAGGAAATGATATTTATTATTGTTATACCATGGGCGGTCTGCGCATGAATTTGATGAAGATAAATAAGAAAACAAATAAGGTTACAAAAATTGTTTCCTACAAAAACAAAGGGAAAGATACGAATGCTTTTGAAAATTTGAATGTGAAGGGCAATGCCATTTATGCAGCATATGATTTAGTATGTGGAACAGGAGCATCCGATAGTTATATATGCCGGATTGACAGCAAGAAAAAAACGAAAAAATTACTTACCAAGGGAAGAAATCCGGTTGTGATTGGTAAAAAAATATATTTTATCAAGACTGCTTATAATAAAGAATATGACAGCGATAAAGATATGGGTATTTATGTTATGAACCTTTCCGGTAAAAAAATAAAGAAGGTCTGTAAAATGCCGGTTTCCGGGCTTTATGAGCTGGGAACCGATGGCAAAAATTTTGTCTATAGTTATTATAACAAAAAAGGGAAATTATCGCTTCGCTATATGACGAAAAAGGGCAAAAAACTGGGTGCTTATAAAAAAACGGAGTCATCTTTTTGCAGTCCGTCTTACAACTTAAGAAGTACAGTAGGAAACAAGCAATATTATATTGCAGGAAATCGCGTAGTGTGTGTGGACAAAACGACAAATGAGACAACGGTTTTGGCCGATTTTGGAACCGGCATTAGTTCCTATGTGGACAATTTTCAGGTGTTTCATGATGTGATTTTGGTTCGCGGAGTTAAGGAAGAATATATTCCTGCGTACAAAGAAATGGCAGGAAAAGGATATATCTATATGATTCATTTAAATGATTTATCGAAGGTCTTGCTGAAAAAATACAATAGTGGCGAATAAAGGAGAATGATATGATTTTTAGAAGTCGCTCATTTAAGGAGGCAAAGACATTTTATGTATTATAATAATGTACTTGATTTAATTGGAAATACACCACTTATGTGCCTGCAGGAGAGCACAGGTTACAATATATTTGCAAAGGCAGAGTTTTTGAATCCCGGCGGAAGTATTAAAGACCGTATCGCAAAGAATATGATTGAGACGGCAGAGGCGGAAGGTAAGTTAAAACCGGGGATGACAATTATTGAACCTACGAGTGGAAACACAGGAATTGGTCTGGCTCTTGTTGGAGTGAGAAAAGGGTACGAGGTTATTATTGTGATGCCGGAAAACATGAGTGAGGAGCGAAAAAAGGTAATTCAGGCATTTGGTGCCAAGCTTGTCCTCACAGAGACGAAACTTAGTATTGGCGGTGCAGTGGATAAGGCAAATGAGATAGCAAGTGCAAATCCTGAGAAATATTATATGCCACAGCAGTTTGTGAATCCGGCAAATCCGGAAGCACATTATCGGAAAACGGCAGTCGAACTTAGTGAGCAGCTGGGAAAGAAAATTGATATTTATGTTTCCGGTGTGGGAAGCGGAGGCACCTTACAGGGGATTGCCAAGTATTTGCTTGAGCAAAATCCAGATACGAAAATTGTGGCGGTAGAGCCAAAAGGAGTTTCGGCACTTCACGGAGATGGACCGGGAATCCACCAGATACAAGGAATTGGAGATGGATTTATTCCGGATGTATTAGACACCGGTTTGATTACCGATGTTGTTGAGGTATCGGACGAGGATGCGATAAATACAGCGAGAAAACTTGCAAAAGAGCAGGGGCTTTTGGTAGGAACTTCATCTGGGGCGAATGTATTTGCGGCAATGCAGATGGCAGAAAAATATGGAAAAGATAAAGTGATTGCAACGGTTCTTGCAGACCGTGCGGAGAGATATTTTAGCACGGGTTTGATTTAACGTGGCAAGATGAGCAAGTAAAAAACTGAGGATTTTTATAGGATGAAAGTACAGGTGATTCGTTCCAATCGAAAAACAATTGGACTTGAGGTGCGCGCGGATGAAAGTGTGATTCTGCGGGCGCCTGCCGTTGATGAAATTTCGGATGTAGAGTGGAAAAGTATCTTGGGAGAATTTACAGAGAGAGTAAACCATTTTTGCAAAATTATGGAGGTCACCGTTGGCAGAATCACTATCCGCAATCAGAAGACAAGGTGGGGGAGCTGCAGCTCAAAGGGCAATGTGAATTTTAATTATCAGTTGTATTATATGCCACGAGAACTTATGGATTATGTAATTATTCATGAACTTTCGCACAGACGTCATATGAACCATTCGGCAGAATTTTGGCAGGAAGTAGAGAAATATTGTCCAGCATATCGGGAATGCAGGAAAAAATTGAGGGATTATGAAATTTAAAGTGTTTTGGACCTTTTTAATCTGACTTTAAATAAATTCAAGGATGCGTTGATTGTTTTCTTCTTTTCGTAATGATATAGTGAAATCACGGTACCGAATAATGAAAAATTAGGAGGAATTGAATATGATGTTGGGAAACAATATTCGAATTGCCAGAAAACGAATGGGATTGACACAGGAAGAACTGGCAATGCAGATTGGAGTGACTGCCCAGGCGGTAAGTCGATGGGAATCAGAGGCAGGGCTGCCGGATACATCGCTTATTGTGCCGTTAGTACAGGCGCTGCAGATTTCTACGGATACTTTATTTGGAATGGACCAAATGAAGCAGGAAGATGCCATGTATATGGAGATTAAACGCGAGTATGAGAAGATTGAAAGCGATGAAAAAACACCTGCGGATGCGGCGAAAAAAGAATGTGAATACATCGCTGGACGTCTTGAGGTAAATCCTTCGGATTTTGTTCTGGCAACCTGCATGGTTGAGCGTGTGGCTAATTTAAGCCGTTATGTAGATGAAAAAGGATCTTTTAAGGGGCAGGAATTCATTTGGGACAAATACCGCAAGAAGGCGATTCAGTGTGCCGCTCAGGTGATTCGGTTTTGTCAGAAAACAGAATGGGTGGAACGTGCACATTATGCAGTCGCGTGGGTGTATATTCATGACAGGGATTATGTCAGTGCCAAAGACCACGTCAGAGCACTTCCCAGTGTAAAATCGAATCGTATGCAGGAAAGTATTATGGCACAAATTGCTGATTTTGAGGGTGGCGTGGATGAGATGAAGAAAGTTGTCTGCGAAAATCTTCAAAATTTTGTAAGAGCGATAAATAAAGAAAATCTTTATGCTATGGAATCATTTGCGTGGGAAGTGTCTGCGGATGAGGCAGTTGCGTATGGCAGGTGGAGTATTGATATTATGGATGTATTTAGCAGGAAAAAGGAACTTTTGCCGTATTGCCGTGGATTTTTTCGTGACATTTATATGTATATGATTCATGCTGATTTGCGTGATGAAAATTATGAGCGGGCAGCCCTTCATTGGAATGAATTAAAAGAAGGTATGCAGAAGCATTATGGTTACTATCAGATGGTGCTTGGCGATGAAGGCGAAGAGGTCAAATTTCCAAAACGCCAGCTGGGGAATATGCGTGCCTATACGAAAGAATATATGGAAGAAAAACAGCAGGAAATTTTACAGAGATTAACAAGCTGGGAAGGAGAAGAAAAAATAAAAAAATTCCGCCAATATTTAGATTAAATTCGAATCACCCCTTGAATTTCCTGGAAAACTTAGTATAATATACACTATAAAACGAAATGAATTCGCATATATTTGTGCAAATTCAACAAAAGAATAAAGGGGGACTTAATCTATGGCAAACAGATTTGTATTGAATGAGACATCATATCATGGTGCAGGAGCAATTGCGGAAATTGCGACGGAGACGAGAAGCCGCGGCTTCAAGAAAGCGTTTGTATGTTCAGACCCGGATTTGGTAAAATTCGGTGTAACACAGAAGGTGCTTGATGTGCTGGATAAAAATGGTATGGCGTATGAGTTATATTCAAATATTAAACCAAATCCAACCATTGAGAATGTACAGACTGGTGTGCAGGCATTTAAGGATGCAAAAACGGATTATTTGATTGCGATAGGCGGTGGTTCTTCGATGGATACAGCAAAAGCAATTGGAATTATTATTAATAACCCGGAGCATGAAGATGTGATAAGTCTTGAAGGTGCGGTAGATACAAAGAATAAGAGTGTACCGATTTTCGCAGTACCTACGACAGCGGGAACGGCTGCCGAGGTTACGATTAACTATGTAATTACCGATGCGGCGAAAAATCGTAAAATGGTTTGTGTAGACCCGCATGATATTCCGGTTGTTGCATTTATTGATCCGGATATGATGTCGTCTATGCCAAAGGGCTTGACAGCTGCAACAGGAATGGATGCATTGACACATGCGATTGAAGGATATATTACAGCAGGAGCATGGGAATTGTCCGATATGTTCCATTTGAAAGCAATCGAAATTATTTCACGTTCTCTGCGTGGCGCAGTGGAAAATACACCGGAGGGCAGAGAAGGTATGGCACTTGGACAGTATGTTGCCGGTATGGGATTTTCTAATGTTGGACTTGGTATTGTTCACTCGATGGCGCATCCTCTTGGTGCTTTATATGATACACCGCACGGAATTGCCAATGCCATTATTCTGCCTACCGTTATGGAATACAATGCAGAAGCAACCGGTGAAAAATATCGTGATATTGCAAAAGCAATGGGCGTTGAGGGCACGGAAAATATGTCACAGGAAGAATATCGCAAAGCGGCTGTTGATGCCGTAAGAAAACTTTCACAGGATGTTGGAATTCCGGCAGATTTGAAAGAAATTGTAAAGAAAGAGGACATTCCGTTCCTCGCACAATCGGCTTATGATGATGCGTGCCGTCCGGGAAATCCGAAAGAAACAAGTGTAGAAGATATTACAAAATTATATGAAAGTCTTCTGTAAAATAGAGTAATAAAATAAGGCTGCCATCCAAGTGGATGGCAGTTTTTTTGTTTTCGTTATTTAATTTTTCCTTCTTTATGACGTTTGAAGAAATCCCTTGTTTCTTTTGCCACGACACCACTTAGGGCAAAAATAGCAATCATATTTGGAATTGCCATCAAACCGTTAAAAATATCGGCGATTGTCCACACGGCACTGACTGTCATATATGGACCGATAAATACGGCAAGAATGTAAATCCAGCGGAATATTTTTACATGTTTCATATTGCCGCCACTCAAATATTCCAAACAGCGCTCGCTGTAATAATCCCAGCCAAGAATTGTCGTAAAGGCAAAGAATACAAGGCAGAGCATTAAGACAAATGCGGAAACTTCAGGAGGGAACGGAAGTCCTTTCTGAAAAGCATAGGTCGTAACGCCGACACCCTCAAGTCCTTTTACCTGCCATGCACCGGTTAATACAATGGATAAGCCGGTAAGTGTACAAATAACAATGGTATCAATAAAGGTTCCTGTCATGCTTACAAGACCTTGACGGACAGGTTCTTTTGTCTGTGCGGCAGCTGCGGCAATTGGTGCACTACCAAGACCGGCTTCATTTGAGAAGATACCACGTGCAACACCTTTTTGCATAGCGACAAACATACTTCCGACGACACCACCGGTAATTGCTCTTGGCGAGAAAGCCGCTTCTACAATTACAGCAATGGCACTTGGCACAGCAGTGATATTGGTTACAATTAAAATGCCTGCAAACAGGAAATAAATAATTGCCATAAATGGTACGATAACCTGGCTAACGTTAGCAATTCGCTTGATTCCACCAATCAAAACGGAAGCAACGCAGAACGCCAAAACTAATGATGAAATCACAACGGACCAGGAATACTCGCCTAAGAATGGCAGATTTACACAGTGTGCATTGGCTGAATCAAAAAAGCCGTGAACAGCACTGGAAATACCATTTACCTGACTGAAAGTTCCAATTCCGAAAAGTCCGACACATACGCCAAAGAAAGCAAATATTTTGGCAAGCCATTTCCATTTTTTTCCCATACCTTGTTCTATGTAATAAAACGGACCGCCAAGGCTGTGACCGTCTTTTGCGACAACACGGTATTTTACAGCGAGGAGACCTTCGGCAAATTTGGTTGCCATGCCGAAAAAGGCAGCGACAATCATCCAAAAAAGAGCACCCGGTCCACCTGCACCAACAGCAGTTGCAACGCCGACGATATTACCGGTTCCAATCGTCGCGCTTAGGGCTGTACAAAGGGCAGAAAAACTTGAAATTTCTCCCTCGCCGCCTTCTTCGTTTTTTACCATCCATTTTAGGGCAAGCGGCAGTTTTCGAAACTGCATTACGCCAAGACGCACGGTTAATAAAATACCGCCGGCAAGAATTAGTACCATAAGGGGAATACCCCAGACAAAATTGTCAATATTAACTAGAATATCATTGATTGTTTTCCACATTCGTTTTATCCTTCCTCTTTTTGTTAAAATAGCATTACTTTTATACTATATCGTATCTTTTAGGTTCTAGTCAAGCATCATACCGGATTCGTTTTGGTAATTTCGCAAAAGTTATGGTAAAATGGAGAGCAGAGAAGAGGAGGTGCGTGCATGATAAACAGTTACCGTTTTTTTCAAAATAAAGAGTGTGAATATTTTCCCTGCCACAAGACGGAAAACGAGGAGGAGTTTAATTGTTTGTTCTGTTATTGCCCGTTGTATCGTGAAAAAAAGTGCATTGGAAATCCGGTTTGGTTTTTGAATGCGAAGGGACAGAAAATGAAAGACTGCAGTCAGTGTGAGGTGATACATCGCCCGGAAGCTTATGACAAGGTAATGCAGCAATTGCAGAGGCAGGATGAAATAATTTCTCTAAATATCGGAAACCTCAGGGAAGAAATTTGGGAGCGTATGGCACAGATTGCTTCGTGGGATCAGATGGATAAGAGAACACACAGACAGCATAAAGGGATGGCAGTTAGCAGCATTGGAGAAATTCTGGAAAGGAATAAATATTTGTACCGTGTTTTGATTCTTTTGCAGCCGTTTTCGGGGCAATGTGTAGAAGATGGCTGGTTTTCTTTTGGAAATGATAAGATGCAGTGCCAGGTGCTGTCACGCATTGACAGGAGACAGGTTGAAACCGGTTATTTGTATGCATTTCATGCACCGGAATATGAAGTAGAAGAAAGTAAGGCACTTTTAACACAGTATTACTGGGAAATTTTTCAAATCGCTTGTTTGGATGTGGTAAGAGAGTGGCTGCGGGAGTATTTGCAGCGGAAGCACAGCGTGTATGAAAAACGGTTTTGTAGCCCTGCTTTTGGCGCAGGTTTTTATGGAATGGAGTTATCTGCATCAGAGAAAATGCTGCAATTAATGGATGCTGAAAAAATTGGAGTTTCATGGGATGGTGGAAAAATGAAACCACAAATGAGTGTGGCAGGTGTGTATCTGATTAGCCGGAAAGATATTTTGTCAGATTGCAGGGATTGTGCAAACTGTATCGGGCAGCAGACAGGCTGTGCATTTTGCTGTAACAATCCGAAAAAATGAGTTGATACATGTGGCGAAAAATGATAAAATAAAAAATAGTTTTTATGTGGTTAAAAAGGGTGGAAAATTGCATAACAAAGAAGAAGGACGATTGATTTGAATATTTTATCACTGGAACATTTGACACATTCATATACGGAAAGAAAACTTTTTGATGACGCCGATTTTTATCTTCATGAAGGGGATAAGGTAGGTGTAATCGGAATCAATGGAACCGGCAAGTCGACTTTGCTGAAAATTATGGCAGGGCTGGAGACTCCGGATGAAGGACAGGTTATACAGGCATCGAATCTGATGATTCATTATCTACCTCAGAATCCGGAATTTTCGGAAGAGGACACGGTTTTACAGAGTGTTCAGAATATGGTGCATCACCATGCCAATGAAAATGAATTGATAGCGGCTAAGGCAATGCTTACAAGGCTTGGTATTACAGACTTTGAACAGAAGACAAGAGAGCTTTCCGGTGGACAGAGAAAGCGTCTTGCACTTGTTTCCGTGTTGATTACTCCCTGTGATGTGCTCATATTGGATGAGCCGACAAACCATTTGGACAGTGAGATGGCAGATTGGCTGGAAAACAAGCTGAAAGCCTTTCGAGGGGCCTTGGTTATGGTGACGCATGACAGGTATTTTCTGGATTCCGTGACAAATAAAATCATAGAGCTTGACAAAGGAAAAATATACAGTTACGACGAAAAATATTCGGGGTTTCTGCAGCGAAAGGCAGAGCGGGAAGAAAGTGTGCGTGCCAGTGAGAGAAAACGTCAGAGTATTTTGCGCAAGGAGATTGAGTGGATTTCGCGTGGTGCCAGAGCTCGTTCGACGAAACAGAAGGCACACATCCAGCGATACGAAGCACTGAAAAATCAAAAGGCACCGGAAGTTGATGAAAAACTCCAGTTAAGCAGTATTTCATCCCGTATGGGAAAAACGACAATCGAAATTGAAAATGTATCAAAAGCTTATGGTGAGAATACATTGATACGTGATTTTTCTTATATATTTCTCAAACATGACCGGATTGGTTTTGTTGGGAAAAACGGCTGCGGCAAGACGACATTAATGAAAATGATTGCCGGCCGGATTGAGCCGGATGCCGGCAGTATTAAAGTTGGACAGACGATTCGGATTGGTTATTATACACAGGAAATCGAAAAGGAAGAATCCGCGGGAATTGCTTATATGGATGCGGATGAAAAGGTGATTGATTATATTAAAAACACGGCAGAATTTGTGCGCACCAGTGATGGGCTGGTCTCGGCATCTGCCATGCTGGAGCGCTTTTTGTTTCCGCCTTCGCAACAGTATAGTGCCATTGGTAAATTATCCGGTGGTGAAAAAAGAAGGTTAAATCTTCTCCGCGTGCTGATGGAGGCGCCAAACGTACTTATTCTTGACGAGCCGACAAATGATTTGGATATTGAAACGATGACAATTTTAGAGGATTATTTGGATGACTTTGACGGAATTGTTATCACAGTTTCACATGACCGGTATTTTTTGGACCGTATTGTAACCCGCATTTTTGCTTTTGAAGAGAATGGTGCAATTCGCCAGTACGAAGGCGGTTACACAGATTATGTGAAAAAGCGTCCGGCGAGTACGGAAAATTCTTTCGACGGAAAAACTAAGAGCCATACCGGTAACAAAGAGGCACACTGGGCGTACAAAAACCGTGAGAAAAAACTTAAATTTTCTTATCAGGAACAGCGTGAATATGAGACCATCGAAGAGGATATTTCTGTGTTAGAGACGACCATTGAAACACTCGATCAAGAAATGGCGGAGAATGGCACAGATTATGTCAAACTTCGCGAGTTATCCGAGAAAAAAGAAGAAGCAGAGGAGCAGTTGATGGAGAAAATGGAACGCTGGGAGTATTTGGAGGAACTGGCGGAAAAGATAGCAAATCAGTAGAAGGTAACATTGAGGACACTGTGTATTCAAGTTGTGTAACATATTTTCACATGTATTACTTATAAAAAGACATTCTCTATTTTTGTATTTATGATAGCATTATATATAGCATTAATCAAATAAAAAAATGGAGGTATGGTTATGAGGAGACAGATAAAGAGAGTTGTGGCGACATTGCTGACGGCATCGTTGATTGCTCCTATGTGTTATGGAAACAAAGTTTCTAATGCTGAAATGGTGAAAAAGAATGTTACAGCAACTGCAGTTGATGAGGATGGTTCAGATGGACTGACAGAAATCACAGAATTGCATGCAGCATCGGTAGATAATAAAATAGAAGTTCGCATATGGAAGAATGAGGAGGGAAAAATTTTTTATTCTGCATACCGGAATGGACATGTTACGTTGAAATGCGCACCACTTGGCATTGTGACGAAAAGTGTTGATTTATCTACTGGTCTGCAGGTGGATGAGGAGTCATATGAACTTAAAAAGGGAAAAGAAGAGTATGATTGGTACCAGGGAAGTAAAAAACATGTAAATAAAGAATATCAGGAAATGTCATTTGTGGTAACAAAAGAAAATGCAAAAATGCAGGTGATTTTCCGTATTTTTGAAGATGGTATTGGATTCCGTTATGTTGTGGATGGAGACACGACAACACAAAATGAGAAAACAGTGATTACCAGTGAAGTAAGCTCCTTTGAATTTCCTATGGATGGAAGAGTATGGAATGCCGACTGGTACAGTTCAACTTACGAGCCGGGCTCTTATTCGACAAGGACAATGACCCAGGTAAAGAATGCAAATGGAGATGTTCCACCTGCAATTCTCTCTCAAGTGGCGAATGGGAATGGTTCCTGCTATATGCTTTTAACTGAGGCAAATGTGTATAACGAGGAAAAACCTTATTGTGCAACTATTTTTCATACAAATCAGGGAAGTGCTGCCTATAAAGTTCAGTTTAGTAAATATTTAAAGCAGGAGCAGGACCCAGAGTATGTTGGTAAGACTTTTAAGGCGGAATACCTGCCAATTGAGAGTGTTACAATGGAGAATGAATTTCATACACCATGGCGTGTATGCATTATGACGGATACATTAAATGATTTGACGAACAGTTCGTTGGTTTCTGACCTCAATCCGGCAGCAGAGGGAGACTTTAGCTGGGTAGAACCAGGTACAGCATCTTGGTCCTGGTGGTCAACAGGAGATCCGATTGAATATCAGTCTTTGTATGATTATATTGACTATGCGAAAGAAACAGGACAGAAGTATTGTCTTGTTGATTTTGGGTGGGAAAACTGGAAGGACAGTTCCGGAAAATTGGATTATGAAGAAAAGTTAAAGAAATTATGTAAGTATGCCAATGAAAGAAACGTAGGAATACTTGTCTGGTATGGAGTAAAGAAACGAGACGGTGCACATCGGGTAGACCTTGATAATCCTGAAACTATTGAAAAAGAATTTGCATGGTGCGAAAGTCTTGGCGTTAAAGGTGTTAAAGTTGATTATCTTGAGAGCGACAGTCAGTGGGCGATGAAAGATATGTATGATATTGCATCCATTGCGGCGAAACATAAATTAGTTGTAAATTATCATGGTTGCACAGATCCAAATGGCGAGAACAGAACATTTCCGAACATTTTATCGAGTGAGGCTGTACAAGGAAGTGAGTACTTCAAGTGGGGAAGTGGTTCGCCTATAGAGACTCTTCTTACTTTGCCTTATACGCGTAATGTAATCGGTTCCATGGAATTTACACCGGTTGGAATGAGTGTGAAAAATTGTAAAGCGACGAATGGTTTCATGCTTGGAATGACGGTTGTCTATGAATCGGCAATGCAGACGCTGGCACATTCCTGCCACGTATATCCGGGGTATGGTGGTTTGTCATTCCTTACAGATATTCCATCATCTTGGGATGAGTCTGTTTTGTTGGAGGGGTCTGAACCACGCAAAGCAGCAATTCGTGCAAGAAGGAGTGGTGAGCGTTGGTACCTCGGTGCTATGACAGCTAAAGAAGATAATTATGAAGCAGACCTTTCTTTTTTGGATGCAGGTGTAAAATATTATGCGTATGTTTATACGGATAATTCTGATAATTCCAACATTCAGATGGAGAAAAAAGAAGTAACTTCCAAGGATAAACTCACACTGCCACTTAAAGAAAACGGTGGTGCAGCTGTCATTTTCAGCAAGAAAGATGATTTGAGATTAACATCTTATGATAATTACAACTATTTTGAGGCAGAGAATGCAAATCTTGGTCTTGGCAACAAAACACCGACAACTGCTCAGTATGTTTCCAATAAAGCTTATATCGGAAAAATACGTGGAGTGCAAAACCGTGTTAAATTTGAAAATATCGAAGCTCCGGAAGCTGGTATGTATGACCTGAAGCTCTACGTGGTAAGTGGAAGCAAAAAGAAACTTAGTATTCGTACAAACCAATATGAATCAGTACAAGTAACTGATATTGTGGGGATTTCCGGTAATAGTTCTGCAGTAGGGTGTGTGTCCACCCAGGTTTATTTAGACAAAGGAAAGAATACAATTTATGTATATAATCCGACAGCTCTTGGTCCGGGACTTGATCGTATTGCTATATCAAAGACAAAAACAGCAGATGCTGCAGTTCCTAAGATAGCTACAGATTATCCGGAATTATATGCGGATTATCCAGGAACTACATCTACTCCGGAACCTACTGCAACACCTGTGCCTACGACAGCGCCTGTTGTAACTCAAACTCCTGCATTGACAGCAGTTCCAACACAGGTACCAGTTCAGAAATCAACTCAGAAAGTAACTCAGAAAGTAACAAAACCTGGCAAAGTAAAAGGTCTGTCAGTGAAGAGCACTTCTAAAAGGAAGATGTTTGTAAAATTTGTGAAGATTAAAAATGTAAAGGGGTATCAGATATCATATAGCACAAATAAAACATTTAAGAAGGCTAAGAAGGTTACAGTTTCTTCTAATTCAAAGACAATTAAAAAACTGAAATCGAAAAAAATGTACTATGTACGCGTTCGTGCTATACGCAAAAACAAACAGAAAACATTGTATGGAGCATGGAGTGCTAAGAAAAAGGTAAAAATAAAATAATCTTTAATAAACAATATACCATTTCAAGAGTTGACAATGATACTTTTGAAATGGTATTGTTATTTTAGGAAGAGGAGATGATACTTATGGAGATGCCAGAAGATGGTGTTTGGTGGTTGAATTACAGCCAATATGAAGACTTACGTCTTTATGAAATAGGAATTCAGAGATGTGCCCCTTCATATTCATTTGGACCGATCATACGCGACCGGTATATATTGCATTATGTATTTGAAGGAGAAGGGGTGCTCCGAATTGATGATAAAGAGTTTAAGGTAAAAAGTAACAGCTTTTTTTTGCTGCCGCCGGATGTGCTTGTTCAGTATCAGGCGGATGAAAAAAAACCATGGCAGTATGCATGGATTCATTTTCATGGATTTAAGTCAACAGAAATTGTGAGAAGTATTGGGATGACAAGAAAAGAACCAGTTTATGTACCGATAGAAGAGAACAGCCAATTAAAGGATGCTGTTATAAATTTAATTATGTATAAAGAAAATGAATATGCATGTATAGGGTATATGTATATATTGTTTGATAAAATGAATCGGTGGACGCGGCATGTTGAGAAGAAAGCAGGAACGAATCTGCGGACAATGAATTATATGAGAGAAGCAATTCAATATATAAATACGAAGTATTGTGAATCGATCATGGTGCAGCAGATAGCGGATCATTGCGGTGTGGATCGGGCATACTTAAGTAAAATTTTTAAATATGCGACCGGTAAAACGTTGCAGGAATACCTGATACAATTTCGGATAAAACGGGCAAAACAGTTGTTAAAAGATACCGATTTGTCGGTAAAATATGTCTCATACTCTGTTGGGTATAATGACCCCTTCACTTTCTCAAAAGTGTTTAAAAAACAAGAGGGAGTTTCACCGTCAGTGTGGAGAAAAAATCATAATAATTATACATAAGTTATACATTGTCAGATCTTGATTATGATACAGAAGATGTTGTTGACCGACTGAAAGAATTAAAAGTTGAAGAGCACGCGGAAAGTAACATTGAAAAAAATCTTCCGATAGACAAAAGTTACAGAATAAAGACTACGGAAGGAGTAGCGTCATCCAACGCAGAGGCAGCAGGTCTTATACTTCCGAATTATGGCTCAAACACTTCTTCTTATGTGGAAGAAATAGAAGAAGGCGGCTTTTTTCGAATTGAGGCGTTAAAAGGAAAAGTTTACATTGAGACTTATAGTGCAGATTATAAGCTGCTTTCTACCAAAAAGATTAAGTATGAACTGCCTAAATTCGGAGGATATTTTAAAGGTAAAGATGCACGGTATATCGTGTTTGGACAGAATAACCATGAATCGGATAATACAAAAGAAGTTGTCCGGGTTGTCAAATATGATGATGACTGGAACAAACTTGGACAGTGCAGTATAACAAGCAAAAATGTATATGAGCCTTTCGCAAAAGGTCCTTTGCGTATGACAGAAAATGACGGAATCCTTTATATCCATACATCAAGGTATATTTACTGGGATGCTGCAGCGGAGCCGGAAGAGATTCATCATGAAGTAAATCTAACTTATGCGGTGGATGAAGACAGTATGGAATGTGTCATGAATGAAGCTCCGGGTGACTGGGTTTCCCACTCTTTTGCCCAGTTTATTCTTTCAGATGGCGAGTCTGTATACCGTTTAGATCTTGGAGATGGTAATCCCCGTGCTGTTAATCTAGCAAAATCGGTTGTTTACAAGGAGCCGGACGATGTATGGACATGGTATGGGAAGACAGAGACCCGTTCCCTCTTAGATATTATAGGAAGCTATGGCGATAATGTAACCGGTGTATCGCTGGGAGGTTTTGAACTTATGAACGATGGCGAAAGGCTTATTACTGCCGGTTCTTCTATTGTTCAGGATTCCTCTGTCACAAAAACGTCGATGGAAAAAGCACACAGAAACATCTTTGTAATTACCATGAATAAAAAATTTAATGAGTCACCTAAATTAAATTGGATTACCGATTATAAACAAGAAGATGGAATTACCATTTTGAATCCACAGTTAGTAAAGGTAGAAGATGGATATTATATGTTCTGGCAGGAATATTATGTAGAACGGGAGACAGATCTCTGGGTGACAAGAGTTGCAAAACTCAACGAGGATGGAAGTCTCGATGGAAAAATTCACAAGATTCGTGCATATTTGTCAGACTGTAAACCAATTGTGACATCGGATAATCACTTGTTCTGGTATACAACGATGAATGATAATGCACCGACATTTTACTCTCTGGATATGAATAGGCTGGATGATTATGATTTCAATGGCCGTATATTTGCAGATGCGTTTGAAATAAAACTTTCACAATATACGTATACAGAAATCGATGATCCATCAAGAATGCATGCGTATAAGCCGGACGTGACAGTATATTTTAAAGGGAAAAAGTTAGTAAATGGACAGGATTACACCTATAGATACGAAGATAATTATACACAGGGAACTGCCTATGTGGATGTGACGGGAAAGGATTTCTTTGTGGGCACTCAGAGAGTCTCATTTGAGATACTGCCGGCGAAAGAAGACCCGCCATATCAGGAACCATCGTGGTGGGGAAATGGTGGGCAGGCAACAAGCAAGCCGACAGCAACGAAGAAACCGACGGCAACCAAGAAACCAACAGCAACAAGGAAACCGAGTACAAAAACAGTGAGAACCGGTACAGGTGCGGTTATAATCAAGGGCACGGGAACTTCTGCAGCAACCCCTAAAAAGGTAAAGGGTGTAAAGGTTTCTAATTTAAAAGGTAAAAAAGTTGTAGTATCATGGTCCAAACAGCAGGGAATGTCCGGATATCAGATACAGTATGCAAAAAACAAGAAATTTACGAAAGGGAAAAAGAAGTTATCTGCATCCAGAACTTCGGCTTTTCGGATAATAACAAAATTCAAGAAAAAAACATATTATTTCCGTGTGAGAACTTATAAAATCTCAGGTGGACGTAAAACCTATGGTAAATGGAGTAAAACCGTCAAAGTAAAAATAAGAATATAAATGCGCATGGGGGAGAATTAGGACCGGTTTTTGCTGGTCCTTTTCGATTGCATCATTGCTATGCTTAATTATATCATGGTTGTGTGAATTCGCCAATAATATAAAAAATCGCCATTTTAATCTACTATATTATATATAGAAGAAAACAGCAGAGAGAATTTTTGAGGTTTATTAAAGAGGAATGTCGAGGTGTAAAAGCTGAAAAATTACACCTTTTTTACACCTTTTGCGAAAAAAGAAATGGCAAAATATAAGGTGTAATGAGAAAAAATTAAAAATTATATATTGTTTCAATATTATTGATGTGTACAGAACTTTTGAGTATTGAAAGGTATTAAAAGGATATGAAAAATTATGATTAGAGTATGTTTCATCTGCCACGGCACTCCAGTTTTATGATAATGCATACCTTCGCAGACTGGGGCAACACAGGGCAGAATATGATGAAAAGCCTTGCAATTACTACGGTTTCGACTACTAAGGCACATGGGCAGATTTGGATAAAGGCAAAGGTGTGGGGAGAAATCCTTAGTAGTAAGGGACTACTAAGCGATGGCACATATATAAAACTTTGAACGTAAAAAAGCTACAATTGTTGGTAGTAAGACTACCGGGATTGTGGCTCCTTTGCATATAAATAAAGAATATGGCTTATTATCCGTAACCTTAAAAATACAGTTGGAATATAATATATTGGGCAAATATTTGATTTTTTGCTATTGTAACAATATGGAGAAATGAATATTTTTTATATTTATTCACCTTGACTTATAAAACATTTGGAGTGATAAATTGGATGGACTAATGGCTAGGGAGATAGTTAACATGGAAGAAACAAAGAGTAAAAGAATAGAGATGCTGAGATTTCTTATACATCTGTAGTTGCCGTGAAACAGAAAGATGGAACATTTGTCGATCATACCGATGATAAGATCATTATGGTGGATGAGCAGACGCATATCCAGCTTTTGAAACTGGACAAGGAGACAGGACAGGCTCTTGGTGGTGCAAAGTTTGTTGTAACCGATTCCAAAGGGAATAAAGTGATGAAATTTGTTACAAAAGATGATGCTTACGACATCATCGGCAAACTGGTCGTTGGAGAAACCTACACCTTTACAGAGGTTTTCGATCCATCCGGTTATCAGTTGGCAAAACCGGTACAGTTGACAATCAAAGACACTGGAAAGGTGCAGACAGTGACCGTTAAAGATACACCGATTTACACCACAGACAGGTGGAAACATGCCAATACTTCCGATTGCGGCAGGTGAAATAATTATACCCACAATGGACTGTTGTATCTGTATACCCCGGACGGGGAACAGAAAAGCCGGTGGATCCAGATGATCCGGGACAAAAAGCCGGATCAGGTGGAGGCAGGCTGTAGTGAATGTTGTCAGGGAATCCTTCTGCGAGTGCTGGGAAAAAGTGGCGATGCAGTGTATGATTATTTTGAGGATATCGCCAGGGAGGTGTGATCTTTTTCACAGAAAATCCATGGCAGCAGGCGGCTTAGGATCTGCCAGGACAGAAAGGCATACAGAGCACCTGCCACATTGGTGCCAATGCGGAGAGCAATGGCTGTTTTCACACCAAAGAGAGAACCGGCAATGGAAAGTGCTCCAAAGGTGTTAAAGACGGTCTGCCAGGAGTAACCGGCAGAATATCCTACGCCGATACCGCCGATGACACCGATGTATGGATACAGCCAGGCCGGCAGGGTGTTATATAATACAAGGAAGATGCCACAGCCAAGGATGTTAAAGACACCTCTTTTCCAAGTACGGTCTTTGCTGTCTTCCGGAAAAGGAAGGCACACGCTCATGCAGGCAATGCCTGCCCACATAGCCCGGGGCAGGGAAAGCAGCTGCATGATAAACATAGCCGAGCAGACGATCCAGGTAAGGGATAAATACCACTGGCTGCGGGCAGATTTTAAGTTAAATTCACGGAACAGATCCGGAAAACTACGCCGGTAAGGGCGTTTTTTTTGATTCTTGTAAAAGACAAGCATACAGACCATCATGCTGACAAGCAGCCCCAGTACCCGGAGAAGATAGGCTCTGCCGGTAACATCGTAGCCGTAGAGCAGAAGATATCCTAAAACGAAGGTGGACTGGTTGTACATGATCACATTGTGACATCCAAGGATCATTAGCAGCAGGATGCTGATGAAATTTACCAAAAGAGATGCCGGTGCCGGCAGGGTGTTGGCTAGACGGGGACCGGTGATCAAAAGGGTAAAAATACCAGCAATACATATAAGCCCATGGGAGGTGCGGATGCCGAAGTCAGCCTGGCGCAGCACCAGAAGAGCCAGCAGAAAAACCACTCCGGCTACGCTGTTGTCAGAACCAAAGAGCATGCTAAAAAGTGTCACAAACACAAAGCAGAAGGCCATCACAAGATAGACTTTAAAATTATAGATAAGAATGTGGCGTCTTTTCTCTTTTGGATCGGTTGTGTTTTTGATCAAGGCTTTGGAGCCGGTCGAACTTAATTGTAATTCTTCATAAAAAGTCATAGAAAATTGTCTCCTTGTCGTAGGTAGTATGGCACACCATACTACAGAATGGGAAAAATGTCAAGGATCTCCTGCGCAACTGGAAGAAAGAATTCCTTGCTAATGCTCCTCTCGCATTCGATAATAAGCGGGAAGACAATCTCCGGGAAAAACTTGCCGAAGAACGCAAGGCAAAAGCCGATGGGCAGATAATATCATGATTGAACGCTGGTTCCGCAGCTTCAAATATGAGGAAGCATATCTCACGGAGTATGCTAATCTCAAGGAAGCAAGAGAAGCCATCGCAAGGTATATCTACACCTATAACTTTGAAAGATGCCATCAGTCCATTGGGAACAAACGACCTGCCGAGGTATACTATCCGGTAATGCTTCTGGAGGCAGCCAGAGCAGCCGCATAATATAAAAATCCGGAAGATGCTTCACACATTTTCCATGTAACTCGTCAACATATCAGTTCAAGATAAAAATATCAAATTTTTATCTTGACAACTGAGCCATTATAACTGGTATTAGAATTGAAAAATTTTTTTACAAGTATGCTCCAAATGCTTTAATTTTCAATCTTTCAGGCTTTGCGGATGGTAAAGCAGTTTTCTACGTCTTTCTAAAGAACGACCTAAAAGAAAATGATGATTTGCTTAGTAAACTCTATGAACATGCATTAAATGGCGAATTTGCATTTTTAGATGATTACGTTCAAAAGTTCTTCATATACGACTTTGAGAAAAACTTAATTGCAACATCTACATCTAAGAAAGTGGGGTGATTGTATGAGCGTTTATAAAACAAAATTTTATGGCGAATATAAATTTTCAGATAATGCGACACCATACCTTTTGACTTATCTTAGTAAGTTTTTTAGAACAATTCACATTGAGCGAGATGTAGAAAAAATCAAAGAAAGCTACTATAACTGGAAAGACTACAGCTATTATGGTGATTTAGGATATGAAGGTGAATTATATGTTAATCCCGAAGACAAAAGCTACGGGAATAAGAATTTGATGGCAGTTACCAGATGGTGCCATTTTGCAATTGATAAAAGAGATGACGGAAATTTTCTTATCTGGAATGGCAACAAAAGGTTCTACCATTATGAAGCTTGGATTCAGTATATTATTGACCGATTTTTATAACCTCATAAGATAAAGCTTAACGGTGTAATGTTTGAAGTAGGTATTGGTTCTACAGATGCTAACTATATGGTTTTATATGAAAACAGGCTCATTAAATATTATGCAAAAGACCCAAGAGAACTAGAACGGCTAAGGAATGATTTCAAAAATTCGGATATTATCTTTGACATTATGAATAAAATACCACCGCTGTCAAGTTTATAACTACAAGAAACCCCTGTATTGGGGCTTTTTGTAATTGTTCTTTCTTATACGTATATTAGAATTATTGAAAGCAATGTTGCAAATACCACTTATTATTATTCGATTAATGTTAGGGTAAAGTTTTTGTAGGAAAATAAAAAAATAGAAAGCACCGGATTCCTGTGTTAGGATTTAAGGTGACCAAACCAACAATCCAAGGAGGATGCTTTCATGATTAACAGTATACAACATTTTCAGGAACAAGGGGTAAAAAATTTAACAGAAATTTTTAGTCACTATACAGATGACCTTACCAAGTTTGCAGAAATGGTTTATGGAGTGACTAAAGAGGTAACGAAGTTAGGGCTTTCCCTGATTGAAGAAGAACTGGAAAGCTATGATGAACTGCTGCGTAAACGACAGGACCTGCGAAAAGGCTGGTACATTGAACGCCGGGATGAAACGAAGCTTCTGACCAGTCTGGGAGAAATCTGTTACAGTAGGACGTATTTTCACAATAAAGAAACCGGGGAATACTGCTATCTGTTAGATCGTCTCATGGGCTTGGAATCGCATGTCCGTATTTCAGAGGATGCAGAAGCCAGAATACTGGAGGAGGCTGTGGAAAGCAGTTACCGGAAAGGCGGAATCAATGCCTGCTGTATCGGGGAACAGGAGGTAAGCAAGGAAACCGTAATGAATAAGCTTCATACCCTTGAGTTTCTGTTACTGGAGCCGCTGAAGGAGAAACGCAGAGTAAGCCGTCTGTATATCGATGCAGATGAAGACCATGTTTCGCTGCAGTATCTTGAAAAAAAGGGTCACATTAAAAAGCCCCGCATTAATACCGTTATGCCAAAGCCTATCTACGTCTACGAGGATGTAAGTTTCGATGGGAGTAAGCATGAACTGGTAAACTGCCATTATTTCGGAGGGGATTATGCCGGGACGGAAGGGACGAAAGAACTATGGCAGGAAGTGTTTGATTTTATTACAGAGAGCTATGACGAGGAAGTGCTGGAGAAAATATATATAAACGGAGACGGAGCGGATTGGATTAGAACGGGAGCAGGAATGCATGCCAAGGCACGTTTTGTTTTGGACCGTTTTCACATGCATAAATATATCATATCAGCAACAAGCCACTTGAAAGATTCCACACAGGATGCGAGAAGTGAAATATACAGAGCTATTAACGGAAAGCGGAAATGGGCGGCAGAAGAAGCATTTGATAAGATTCTGCATGTAACAGAGAGTGAAACAAAAGCAAAGGCAGTAGAATCCGCAAAGAATTATATTCTGGGGAACTGGGCAGGAATTATGGAATCCGTAAGGGCGAAGGATAAGAGCCTGCAGTGCAGCGCAGAGGGACATGTGAGCCACATTTATTCAGACAGAATGAGTTCAAGACCATTAGGCTGGAGCAGAACCGGTGCAGATAAGATGGCAAGACTGCGTATATACCGCCAGAATAAGAGGGACATACTGGAACTGGTTCGATACCAGAAAAAAGAACTGCCACTGGCTGCAGGTGCAGAAGAGGTGATATATTCAGCAACGCAGATGCTGGCTGCCGAAAGGCGCAACAAAAACAGGCTTGGAAAACTGGCAGATATGCCGGTATACAGTATTCCTTATCCACAGATAAAAAAGATAGCGGCACTAAAAAATCATATATGGGGATTGTAAGAAAAGAAGAAATCGGATATAGTA
>QWCH01002550.1_pt1 | contig 22386 bp, 18 predicted proteins | sample 1972671 | NCBI WGS metagenome assembly QWCH01 (sample SAMN09866713, study PRJNA288562) | Human gut metagenome isolate term3_stool, whole genome shotgun sequencing... | isolation source: gut | host: Homo sapiens | place: USA: California
GACGAGTGGAAGTGAGAAAAGGAGCGCTCGTGACGGGTAACGTGCTTTGCCGGGAGTTATACGCGGAGGGAGTAGTTGAAGGAGACGTGGATACTCATTCTTTGATAATAGGAGAGAATGCGGTTTTGCGGGGGAAAGTGGAGACGGGAAAGTTGCGGATCGAGGGGGAAATATATGATATGAAATGGTTACGTCTGGTAAGAAAATAAAGTAAATGCAAGATCATGGGAAAAGAAGTACAACAACAAGTTGCGTTAAACCTATTAAGTGAAGGGACTCAGATTACCGGAGATCTTCATGCATCGAATGATATACGTGTCGACGGTACTATCAAAGGAAAAATAAACACGACGGGACGTCTGATTATCGGGCAGACGGCGAGGGTAGAGGGCGAAGTGACTTCCCCGAGCGTGGATATTCTGGGTACGATGGAGGGGAGTATCGTGTCGGACGGTTCGGTTTCATTGAGAGCAAAATCCGTGTTCACGGGAACGATTAAAGCGGCTTATATCGCTATCGAGTCGGGTGCTGTATTTAATGGTGAATGCCATATCCAACGTGATGTAAAACAGAAATAATTAATAACGTGGTGTGTCGTGTATCCGTAGTAGTGTCTATACTGCTATCGCTGGTTGCTTGTGAAAAGGCACAGGAAAAGGTAGACAAGGGTGTTTCCCTTGAACTGGCGAAAGAACGTAAATCCAATATCGGAGGCGTATCTTACCGGTTATATTTCTCTATTCCCAAGGAGAGAGAGGAGCCTATCATGGCAGAGTCGGAAATCTTCTTCGAGTTGTCGGAATTAACCCCGATTGTTCTTGATTTCAAGGAAACGGAAGATAAAATTCTGGCTGTTACTTCCGGGGGAAAGAGGGTTCCTTACACGTTCAAGAACGAACATATCATTATTCAGCCGGAACATTTGAAAGAGGGACGGAACGAGTTGAATATCCAGTTTATAGCGGGAGAGTCTTCGCTGAATAGAAGCGAGGATTTGATGTACACCTTGCTGGTGCCGGATCGTTGCCGGACATTAATGCCTTGTTTCGACCAGCCGGATATAAAAGCGCGTTTCAAGTTGACGCTTAAAATTCCCGCCGGGTGGCAGGCAATAGCGAACGGGGAACGTATTCGGGTGGAATATTTCAATGATTATAAACTTTACGAGTTCGGGGAGACGAAACCTTTGAGTACGTATTTATTTGCATTCTCGGTAGGGCGGTTCTCGTACACGGAACGATTCATGGATAACCGTTGGATCGGGATTTATCACCGGGAAACGGATACGGCGAAAATCAATGCCAGTATCCCGGAGATTGCCCGGCAAGTGAGCCATTCGCTGGAATGGATGGAACGCTACACGGGAATCCGGTACCCGTTCGAGGTGTATAACGTGGTGGCGATTCCGGCTTTCCAGTACGGGGGTATGGAACATCCGGGAGCGACTTTTTACAAGTCATCGACTCTTTTCCTTGACCGGGACGCGGATTTGACGGCACAGATGAAACGGAGTGAATTGATCGCGCATGAGACGGCACACATGTGGTTCGGTGATTACGTCACGATGAAGTGGTTTAACGATGTGTGGCTCAAAGAGGTGTTTGCCGGATTCATGGCAGACAAGATTATCGCACAGTTGTACCCGGAGGTGAATCATCAGTTGAACTTTTTCTTGAATCATTATGAACCGGCATTACGGACAGACCGCACGAGAGGGACACATCCGATCTTGCAGGAATTGAATAACTTGAAGGATGCAGGCACATTATACGGGGATATTATTTATCACAAGGCTCCTATCGTGATGCGTATGCTGGAGCGGGAGATTTCCGAGTATCAGCTGCAAATGGGTTTACGGAAGTACTTGCGTCGCTGGTCGTATTCCAACGCGGATTGGGATGATTTGATTCATCTGTTGGCGAGTTCAACGGGACGTGATCTGGAAACGTGGAATGAAATCTGGATAAAGGAGAGCGGTGCTCCCGTGATTGAGTTTGGCAAGGATGCTATTGCCATGATAGATGAAAGTGGCAAAAAACGGGTTTGGCCGCAAGCGATTTCGATTTATTGGATGAGTGCCGGAGGGCGGCTGTATCGTCAAGCGCGGGTGTTGAAGGATACGTTGACTCCTTTCAGGAACCCGGGCGTGATATTGCCGGATTGCGATGTGTCGGGATACGGTTGTTTCCTGCCGACGGAGTACAGTGTACAATTTCTCTCTAAAGAGTTGAACCAGATAGGAAATCCGCTTTATCGTGCTGTCGCTTGGCAGTTGTTGTACGAGGGCGTGTTGAACAAGAAGGTGAAAGGAGAGTTCTTCGTGAAACTTTGTATGAAACATTTGCCTCATGAAAAGAATAATCTGGTAGTGAATCGAACCTTAAGTTTCTTGAGGACTGTTTATTCGACTTATCTGGATGAGGGGGGAAGGCAGTTGTTGCAGGAGGAATTGGAGCGTTTCTGCGTGAACATGATTGATAATGACGCGGGGAATAAAAAATCCTATTTCAATACTTTGCTGACGCTTTATTCCTCACCCAAGATCGGGGAGTTTTTTAAAGAGGTATTAAACGGTGAGAGGGAGTTGGCAGGTTTGACGGTCAGTGATGACGATAAAATCAAGATAGCGTTTAATCTCGTGTTGCGGGATTCCAATCTTTACGGGGGAATGGAGGAACATATTAACGGGGCGATAAAGAATAAGGATTTGTTGAATCATTTCGCTTACGTGTTGCCCTCGGTTTCCGGTAACAAACAAGTGCGGGACAGTGTGTTCAGTGCTTTGCTGAAGAACGAAAACCGGGTGAACGAGGTTTGGGTGGAGGAGAGTTTGCGTTGGTTGAATCATCCCCGCCGGAGAATGGAGGCAGAAGAATACATTCCGCGAATGCTGGATAAATTGAAAGAAGTTCAAGAAACAGGCGATATATTTTTCCCGTCGGCATGGTTGAGTGCGGGACTCTCCGGGCATACCAGCAAGAACGCGTATTCTATGGTGAATGCTTTCTTGGAAAAACACCCGAATTACCCGAAGAATTTGAAATTAAAGATATTATCCAATTCAGACCATTTACGACGCCTTCACGCGGAGGAACGTGAACGATAATGTTTATAGATTAGATTATGAATGTTCGAGAAAACTCATTGATATTGATTCCGGCTCGTTACGCTTCTACCCGTTTCCCGGGGAAGCCGTTGGTTGAGATTGCCGGAAAGCCCATGGTGCAGCATGTTTACGAGAAAGCGACAGCGGTATCCGACTATGTTTACGTGGCGACTGATGATGCACGGATTTATGATGCCGTGACGGCCTTCGGGGGACGTGCGGTGATGACTTCTACCGAGCATCGTAGCGGAACAGACCGGTGTTACGAGGCATACGTGAAGGTGCATGAGGCTTTGAACCGGAATTTCGGGGTTGTTGTCAACGTGCAGGGGGATGAACCGTTTATTATCCCGCGACAGATAGAGTCTTTGATTTCCCGTTTTGAAGAGCCGGCGGTGCAGATTGCTACTCTGGCGAAGCCTTTTGAACGGAATGACGATGTTTTTGACCCGAATAAAGTAAAGGTGGTGTTCTCCGTGAAGAATACGGCTCTTTATTTTAGCCGGAACCCGATTCCTTATTGCCGGGGTGTGGAACGGGACGGATGGCTTGCCCGGACTCCTTATTACAAGCATGTCGGAATGTATGCTTATCGTCCGGAGATTTTGAAGGCAATAACTTCTATCCCCCAAGGAGTTCTTGAACAAGCGGAGTCGTTGGAACAATTACGTTGGTTGGAGAACGGGTACACGATAGCAATAAGTATTACCGATCATGAATCGGTCGGTATAGATACTCCGGAAGACTTGGAAAAGATAAAGTAGATTATGGTATTTACGAAACATTATTTTTATCAATGCAATACTTAAAAATTCTGGGGTAAGATTGTTGATTGAAATGAGAGTTTTGTCAAAGCCTTTTCCGAGTGGAATGCAATTTGGTCGAAAAGGCGGTGTACTTTTAGACGGGCGATGGTTTCTTCTATGGTGTAAGCACCTGCTTCATAGAGTACTAAAGTTTGATAAATGGTATCATTGGCAACGGCTCCTTTCACGATATCATAGGGATGTTGTTGGATTCCCTTTCGATTTTTTGTAATAAATTCTAACCATTCGCAGTTAGCTTCCGGGAATACTAGGATAGACAGATTGTTATTAGTAAACAGTTGGTCGGTTTCGTAAACATTGATATAAGCGGTTTCGGAGTTTGTCCTTTTTTGTTTGATGATAGCCCAACGTGCTGCCTGTTCAATACTGGTAGTCGTGTAAAATCCTTGTCCGAAGTCTAAGAAACGATCGCTTTGAATTAATTTTGGTTGATCGATAATTTGTGTACTTCCATGGTATAAAATCATTTCGTATTTTGTTTACGGTGAATATAATCATTGATGTCAGCTACAATATATTCGCGTCCTTGGGTGTGTAAAACTTCAAAGCCGTCCTCTAAATAAGAAATAACATCATATTGTTCAAAATCTCTTAATGCTTCGGCCCCGGAGAGTTGTTTATCAATTTTGTAGCTTTCCAGACAAAAGATAACGAACTTTTGTATCTCTTCTTTCATGATTCTATACTAGGTCAGGAAAATGGATTTCATTTGTTTCTTTTTCGAGAAAAAGCATTTCCACCAGCATTCTGGGACTGTAGTGCCAAAATTTGGTTTCCTCTTTTTCGAGCAGGGCGTATGTTCGTGATGTGTAGAGGTAGTGTAAGGCTTCCTGTAGTGAAAACTGACGTTGTTTTCTTAATTCTTTCAACACGCTTTGTATTTTGAGTGGAAAAAAGGCGTTGAATATAGTTGCATTCATATCTATCGTTTGTTTTATTCAAAAAGGGGGACTGCTAATTTACTTTTAAGCAGTCCCTCTTATATGCTTACCTGCTCAACCTTATTAAATCGTCATGATATCTTTCTCTTTCTTGGCGAGATACTCATCGATTTTTTTGCCGTATTCATCGGTCATTTTTTGAGCCATGGCTTCGGCATCTTTGGACATATCTTCGGGAAGCCCGTCTTTTACCATTTTCTTTACTTGCTCGATTACGTCCCGGCGGGCGTTACGAACGCTTACTTTGGCAGTTTCGGCTTCACCTTTGCTTTGTTTCACGAGGTCGCGTCTGCGTTCCTCGGTAAGTTGCGGGATATTGATGCGGATCATTTCTCCGTTGTTATCCGGGTTTAATCCGAGGTTAGCGGTCATAATAGCTTTTTCAATCGGGGCTATCATGCTTTTCTCCCACGGTTGAACGGCAATGGTTCTCGGGTCGGGAGCCGAAATATTGGCTACTTGTGATAACGGGGTAGGACTACCATAATAGTCAACCAGCACGTCTTGTAGGATTTTTGGGTTGGCTCTTCCCGCTCTGATTTTACTGAGTTCGGATTCAAGGTGATTCAGAGCGGATTCCATTCTCTCTTTTGCTTCGTCGAGATAAAATTGTACTTCCTCGTTCATATATTTTTTAGTTTGATTTAATATTCATAACGAACCAAGCAAAGGTATAAAAAAATCTGTATTTTTACTCTATCCTACGCCACGTTTCCTTTACCTGTACGTTTTTCAACGTTCCGTTTGCCAATTTTAATTTCGCTTCTCCCGTGAGTACGAGAATCTGGTTGTTTGCCTCGAACTGGTACGTGGCGGTATATTCTATGATATCTTTTACCTTCACGGATTGGGAAGATTCGATGAGTTGCCCTGTCGTAATCTTGTAGGTGCCTTTCGTTCCGTCGGACGTCAGGAACGAGAAATCGTCATAGAACTCCTTTTGTATCGGGTGCTTAACTTCGATTCCATTCTCGGATATTTTTTCCCATTTGCCGGCAAGCGGGTTAGCCACAATCGTTCGGAATAACTTGCCGGGGCTGAAGATACATTCTTCCACGTACTTTTGGAATTTCTTTAATCCCAAGTAATCCCGTATTTTGATTTCCCGGATGACTTTGTTTTCTTGGAAACGAGGGGTGATATTCACGTATCGTGTGATAAAATTCTCCTCGGGGAGGCTGTCTATCAGTCTGATTTGCTCGTCCCACTCTTCCTTGTAATATTTCAGAATCATGTTTTTATCTTCCGCGGGCAGTGCGAGGGAAGGCATCACGATGCTCAGCATGATTTCCGAAGATTGTTGTTGTTCCCGGGCAGAAGTAACCAATCCTTTGTAGGCGGCTTTGTCCGAACCGTAACGCTTTTTCAAGTACAGGCGGTACATTTCGGCGGAGGAGGAAGCCACCGTGTCCGTGCCTTGTTTTAATTTCGCCTCGTTTGCCTCAAGGGCTTTCAGATACCTGTCGAAAGTGCGTCTTTCCACGTTAGGAGCGGTACTTTTCAAGGCGAAATAGACGGGTACGGTATAATATACTCGGACGGGCGTGTTGTTTTGTTTGCCGGGATACCATTTCGGCATGGAAGCAATCACTTCTTTTGCCTCGTTATCCAGTTCGGTGGATACGCCCCGGATGATTTTCACGTCATTCACCGTTCCGTCTTTCTCTATAATGAAACGAACGTACACTTTGCCTTCTATACCTTTGGTTTTAGCGGCTTCCGGGTATTGCACGTGGCTATATATCCAAGCATTCAGATTACCGGGAAAAACGGGCATTTCTTCGACGAACATGTAGACTTTATTATCTTCGGTACTGTCTTTAGTCTGTTCGTGATGGTGTTGCGCGATGGTCGGAAGCGTTCCTGCCAGAAGGAACATACTCGCGAATAATACTTGTAACTTGGTGACAAGTTGTCGATTAAGGGTGTATGGCTTGAATATCATGGTTCGTGTCTTAGCGTGATAGATTACTTTCTTTTCTCACAGCTAAATATAGAGTGAATTTTTGGTATTTGCAATGAATATTAAGTGTTTTGTAAATTTTAAATCTAAAATGGGTAGATTCTCGATGAAGCGGATTACTTTTGTCTTCTTAAAGAAACGATATGAAAAGGAAAGATTTTGAGGTGATGGCACCGGTTGGTTCCTACGAATCACTGGAAGCTGCATTACAGGCGGGGGCTGATTCCGTCTATTTCGGCGTCGAGGGATTGAATATGCGTTCCCGTTCGTCGGCTAACTTCACGTTGGATGATTTGCGAAATATAGCGGAACGTTGTAGCGAGAGAGGGGTGAAGACTTATCTCACGGTGAACACGATTATATATAATAATGAACTGGATAAGATGCACCGTATTATCGATTGCGTGAAAGAGGCGGGATTAACTGCCATTATCGCATCGGATATAGCGGCTATTCTGTACGCTCGTTCTGTCGGGGTAGAGGTGCATATCAGCACGCAATGTAATATCACGAATTACGAGGCGGTGAAGTTTTATGCGCAGTTCGCCGATGTTGTCGTGCTGGCTAGGGAGTTGGACATGGATCAAGTGATGACGATTCATCGTCAAATCGTGCAGAATGATTTGCGGGGTCCCAAGGGAGAATTAATCCAGATCGAGATGTTCGCTCATGGAGCCTTGTGTATGGCTGTTTCCGGGAAATGTTACTTGAGTCTTCATGAAATGAATGCCTCCGCCAACCGGGGGGCTTGCTACCAGATTTGCCGGCGTTCCTACACGGTGAAAGATACCGAAAGCGATATCGAGTTGGAGGTGGATGGCAAGTATATCATGTCCCCGAAAGATTTATGTACTATCGGGTTCGTGAATAAGATGATTGACGCGGGTGTGCGGGTGTTTAAAATTGAAGGGCGTGCCCGTTCTGCCGAGTACGTGAAGACGGTTTGCGAGTGCTATAGCGAAGCATTGGATGCCTACACGGACGGAAGTTACGATGCGAAGAAGATAGCCGCGTGGAAAGAACGGCTGGCTTCGGTGTTTAACCGCGGTTTTTGGGATGGCTATTATCTTGGACAACGTTTGGGAGAATGGAGTGAAGTATATGGTTCGAAAGCCACCAAGAAAAAAATATGTATCGGTAAAGTCACGAATTATTTCACGAAATTGCAGGTCGGAGAATTTAAACTGGAATCATACGACTTGAAAGTAGGCGATGAGGTGATGATTGTCGGTCCAAGTACGGGAGTGGTACAAATGACTGTTCCGGAACTTCGTCTTGAATTAGATCCCGTGGAGCGGGTAGAGAAAGGCGCCGTATTCTCTATGCCTTGCGAGATGAAATTAAGGCGTTCGGATAAACTGTATAAGTTGGTGGATAATTTATAAAACAAAAGGCTGCAATGATGAGTTGCGGCCTTTTATTTTATGGTTATTTGAATGGATTCAATTTGGGTGGCTTGATGTTAAATAGATTGTAACTCAAGACTAAACTTCCTCTCATGTGCAGCATTTTATAATCGAAATATTGATTGCTGGGTTTGAATATATCTTTGAATCCGCAACTAAACCGTAACCCGAGTTCGATACGGGGAAATAGTTGGCGTTCGTATCCGGCAATGAAACCCATATCCCAGCTATCCAAAATATTGCTAAAGTTAATATGCAAAGGATTGCTCGGGTCAATAGAACCGTTATAGACTTTATCATCGGTCATCATGTATCCTTTGGTCACCGTATTTCGAAATTTGGCATTAATGATCCATGCCCCGTAGAGTCCAACCAGAATACGGTCTTTTTGATTGCTAAACGTGTATTTGAAATAAAGAGGAACTTCCAGCATGGTAAAATCCATTGACATTTCGGCAGAGCCGCAAAAACGGGAAATAATATTGTTTTTATCGTCATGAAATCTCTGGTCATCAATACGGGCGTCAGCATCAATAGCCACTTTTTTGTACGTGAGTTCTGCACCTAATGTCCATTTCTTTGTTACAGGGAAAGTTAGTTTTGCTCCCAATGATGGCGAAAGTTTAGGATAGGGGTTGAACACGTCCGGAACATTACTGAACGGAAACGGGATAGCCCCGCCAATATCAGTTCCTAGCTGAACTCCAAGAGCGAATCGATATTCTACTTGATCATCAGTATCTACTGAAGTCGTGTTGGTCTTTGATTGATTGTTGTCTTGGGCAACGGTATTTAAAGTACAAAATAACGGTACAAGTAAAAGGTATATCAGTTTCATTTTCTTTTCAGGTTAAAAGTTTACAACAACGTTATCGACGGTTAAGGTACTACCTTCTGCCCCGATAAACAGATCTCCCTGCCTACTGGAGGTCATTACTATCGATATATGTGTCGGTTCCAGATTTTTATACTTACTATCATATTTGATCGGGATCGTATAATTGTCCCAGTTACGTAATGCTGTATTCGCTCCGTCGAAAATAAATTCTCCTTTTCCTAACACTTTTAGACCATTGACAGGATCTCCATGATATTCTAATTCTCCATTGCCTTCCCAACGAAGTAATTCAACCCAAATACGTCCTTGGTCGGTTCCTATCGTATCTTTTAATTTGTAAGAAGAATTTTCGTTTGCTTTTACCGAGCGTTGAAATTTTACACCAGCTTCATATTTGGCATCAACAGAAATAGATTCCGGACGCATGATAAACGGTATCCCGAAATAGGTCATTAACGGGGGATTGTTTAAATAAGAAACATTTATTTGGAAGTACCCGGTAAATATTGTCCCGGCTGTTATTAACTCGCCGATACCGATACCGCTTAATCTTTGAATGCCAGTTTTCATTTGTGCCGCGTATCCGTCCTGATTATCGACAGGGGTGGTTCCTTGTACAAAAGAATTATTGGCTGTAGCCCATCCGAGCCCTTTCCCGGGTCTTGGATTGATATTTATTTTACCAGTTCCTATATTAATCCAGTCTTCAAATTTAGAATTTTCGATGCTCGGAACGATTAGCACGTTCCAAACCCGTTCGTCTCCATTGTCGGCAATCAACGTGATTTGTTTTTTATCATTAGAATTCGTGAAGACAAAGGAGGAGGGAGCTGAGCCGTCTTTGTATTCTCCCGTTTTGGTGATGTCAGCTTTGATCGTTACCGATTCCGTTTCAGACCAGTCGATTTCTTTCTCGAAGGTGATTCGAATGTTGTTATCCCGGATTGAAACACTCACACCTTCTGATGGTTCTGTGATTCGGAAGTTAGTGATGTTAGCGTTAGGTTTGTCTTTTAATACGATTTGTCCCAAGTGAGGCAAGCCGCTCTCTGAAATGAGATAGAATGTTTGTGGTGTGTAAACGTCATTGAATGTGATTTCTTTCAAGTTTAACGGATTTTCATCCACGCTAATGACTTTGTTTGTAGTTGAAGAAAATTTGATGTTAGCCTTTATCGTGAGTGGAAATAATTTTCTCCCGTAATCTAAGGGAATAGTTACTATATTATTACTGATTGTAATATCATCTTTGTTTAATATGATCCCTTCTGTTTGCTCAGTAATTGAGAAAGAGACAATTTCTGCGTCGTCACTTAGCTTGCTTACTTTCTCACATGAACTGAATAATCCAAGTGCTAGTAAAAGAATCCCGTAATATTTTCTCATATAAATTTAATTTTCGTAATACTCAGCAATTTTTATGCCATCCGTATAAATACGGAAATGAGGTTGATAAAGTTATCTATTGGGTATTTCATTGCAAAAGGTACTGCAAGTTATGTTTCATCGTTGTCGTCAACTGGTCGTAATTTGCGACCAGTTCTTTGATGTCACAGCTTGTGATATCAAAGCAGAAACCCTATTCATCCTTTTTTTTCTTCATATACCGCATGATATAGAATATAATACCGCCCAACAAAGCTAACAAAAGAAGACTTGAACTTATAGCTGAAATTCGGGCTCCCATGTAATAAGACTCCGGTTTGTATTCGAATGTAACGGTATGTTCTCCCGCGGGGACTATGACGGCACGTAAGATATAATCAGCCCTGAGAAGATCGGTTTTGTTACCGTCGATATAAACATTCCAGCCTTTGGGATAATATATTTCACTGAATACAGCCAATTGTTCGTTTGCCGCGGAAGTCTTGTATTCCAATTTGTTCGGGGCGTACGAGGTCAATTGTATCGTGGCGTTCTCGTCAAAATTGAAACCTTTATCTTGAATGACGGATTCAAACTCTTTGCTGATGACGGCAGATTCTCTCGGGTCTATTTGTTTCAGCCCGAGTAATTCTTCATCCGGCGTGTTCACGAGTTCATAATCCTTGACAAACCATGCGTTCCCGTAAGCGTATTTATTGTTGACGGGGGCGGAATTGGCATGCACGATGACATATTTCGTGTTCAACATATTCAACACGGTTTGCTTGGAAAGACTTTCTTCCATGGCAGAGAGTGTTGGAGAACTTTCCAGCGTTTTACCGATACTTTGCATCTCGGGATAGATGAAATAATCAATAATATCTTGGTAACGCTGTAACTTGGCGGCACTGTATCCCCCGATCGTCTTGTGATGATAACTGGTATGCGAATCATTGAACGTGTTCACGGATATATCCAGTACCCGATAATTCGGGTCTTTATCTGCAAGGATGGCTTGATCCACCGGACGAGGTTGGTATTGATTGTTAAACTCCCGTTGTTTTACAAAGTGGTCGTTATTGAGGTAACGTTTATCCACGGTCCACATATCGGCAAGAATCAATAGTCCCATGACGATCACGACATGAGTGCTTTTGATTTTCTGAATCATCCATGCCCAAATAACGACGCCCGCCAATAAGATAAATACCAAAGAACGGAATGCGTCCGAGCGAAGCAGGGATTCCCGGTCTTGGGGTAAATATTGTCTGAGCCAATCCGGGTATTGACTGTCTGCCGGTGAAACGAAACTTCCGGCTAAACCGGGTAATAACGCGAACAAGGCGCAAATACCACCGGTAACTCCTACGGCTATTTTCAATCCTTTGAGCAGAGTCTTTTTCTCGTATTCCCCGTTAAGAATTTTGTTCAGGGTATATATCCCTAGCAAAGGAATGGTCAACTGCAACACGATCAACATCATGGACGGCACCCGGAATTTGTTGTATAACGGGATGTAGTCATAGAAGAAACTCGACAGGAACATGAAATTCCGTCCCCAGCCCAAGAATAGAGCCAGTAAAGAAATTCCCACTATCCACCACTTCATGGGTCCTTTGATTAACACGAGTCCCAACACGAAAAGGAAAATGGCGATAGCTCCCATGTACATAGGTCCCGCCGTGAATGCCTGTTCGCCCCAGTACAAGGGTAATTGTTGAATGATTTGATCGGCGTTCGACGCTCCTTGACTATTCAGGAATTTGTATGTTTCCGAATTTTTGTCTAACGCTCCGCCGGAAGCTCCACCCTTGAAGTTCGGTATCATCAGATTGAGGGTTTCGTCAATCCCGTAACTCCATGCGGTGGCGTATTCTTTATCCAACCCGCCTTTGGTTTGGCTATTTTGGTTTAAGGTCAATTCCGACCCGCCTCGCATCGTGTACTTGCTATATTCCCACGTCGGCCACAAGTGATTTATATTTGTGGCTGCTGCGAATAGAACCGCTACCACGAGTAGCGTGACGGTTTTGAAAAAAGCGGGAAGTGCCTTTGCCTTGACGGCTTTGTATAATTGTGCTATTCCGTAGAATAAAACGATAAAAGCGAGATAATACGTGATTTGCGGGTGATTCGCCATGATTTGGAAAGCAAGTGTTATCCCGAAGAATACCGCCCCCAACCACCGATTCTTTCGGAAGGCGAAAACGACAGAAGCCAAGACCATTGGCATTAATGATATTGCCACCATCTTTGCGTTATGTCCTACTTGAAGAATTTGGAAATTGTACGAGCAGAAACCAAAAGCGAGAGCACCCACGATAGATAACCACGGGTTTACCCCGAAAGCCAGTAATAACAGGTAGAAACTGACAAGCCCTAAAATCAGATAGCTGGCAGGGCGAGGTCCCACGAACAGACCGTCATACACGTTTTTCAAGTAATTGCCTTTATATTCCGTGGAGATCATTGTGGTTGGCATTCCGCTGAACATGGAGTTTGTCCACAACGGCTCTTCTCCTGTTTGTTCCCGAAACTGTATAATCTCGTTCGCCGCCCCTCGCCACGAGGAAATATCCGATTGCATTACTATTTTGCCCTCGAATAAAGCCGGAAAGTAAGCGTAGGCAATAACGATAAATAGGATAAAAGCTACAAGATAAGGATAAAACGATTTGGGCTTCGGCATCTTCATGTTTTTGTGTTTTAATGTATTCGATTTCTCGCGAAAGTAAAAAATATAATTATCAAAATAGAGGAATGTATTTAAAAATTGTGAGAAGGGGATGGTCTTGGTGGGACGATGGCATTCGTGTTTCTTGAAAAATGTATGCCTTGGATTAGGCGGTAGATAAATTATTTGTATTTTTAGATTTTTATTTTTTCTCTAAAAATACAAGAGAGTTATGAAAGTTTTTATGTTGGCTAATCCGGTTGCCGTGCATACCCAAAAATGGGTGAAGTCGTTATCCGATAGAGGAATAAATATATTACTATATAGTTTTAGGCCTTACAAGGAAGAGGGGTTTTATAAAAACATGGAGAATGCGGAGGTGCGTGGCTTTACCAAGGAAAGAAATGCACGGGGGATAAAATCGTTTTTCTTGTTTAAGCTATTCTGGTACTATATCCCTTTGGTTTGGGATATCAAGCGACAGATTCGTGCTTACAAACCGGATTTGGTACATTCCCATTGCATCAGTGATAACGGTTTGTTCGGGGTTTTGTCCGGATTTCATCCTCTTTTGGTGTCTGTCTGGGGAACGGATATTTTTGTCTACCCCTCGAAAAGCGGTATTCGGAAACGAATAATCCGTTTTATATTGAAACGGACGGATCACATTCTGTCAACGAGTCACGTGATGGCAGAAGAAACCCGGAAATATACATCTCGGAAGATAGAGATCACTCCTTTTGGAGTGGACGTCAGTTTATTCCGGCAGTTGGAGAAAAAGCCCGACGGGGTATTCACCGTGGGGATTGTGAAGACGTTGGAGTATGGTTACGGGATTGATGTACTTATCGATGCTTTCGCTTTGTTCCGGAAGAAATATGCTGAAACAAGCATGAAGTTGCGTGTTGTCGGGGATGGAAGTTTGAGAGGAAAACTTGAAAAACAGGCAGAAGATTCGGGAGTAGGAGATGATATCATTTTTGAGGGGCGTGTGCCGAATCATGAATTGCCGGCGATATTGAATGATTTTGATGTATTTGTAGCTCTTTCGAGAAGTGAGAGTTTTGGAGTCGCGATAGTGGAAGCCATGGCATGCCAATGTCCCGTGATCGTGTCCGATGCCCCGGGATTCGTGGAAATTGTGGAAGACGGAATAAACGGGTTGATTGTGCCTAGGGAGAATGTCGCCGCTGCAGCGGAAGCCATGGAACGTCTTTTTCTGGACGACAGGTTGCGATTTGCTTTAGGAACAAGCGGTCGGGAACGAGTGGAGAAAATGTATGATTGGCAGAAAAATGTTGACACCATGATTGCTTTATATCAGCAGGTATGAGTATCTTTGTTCCCGTTTGAGAAATATTTTGTGTATAGATAAGTTTATATTTTAACGTAAAAGATGTTCGGAGATATAAAACAGACCATGAAGCATACCGTCGTGTATGGCGTTGGAAACTTTGCTTCCAAGTTGGTCGGTTTTATTCTGATTCCGTTGTACACGAACGAAAAATTCTTTTCTCCCGCCGATTACGGGATGCTGAGCCTTCTGGACGTAACGTCCCAAGTATTGGTTGCCGCCATGGGATTGGCTTTTTATGCCGGGCTCGTGCGTTGGTATTGGGATAAGGAGTACGCGGAACGTCAGAAAAGTCTGTTCTTCACGATAATGCTGATGACCACGGTGGCAGCCGTGGGGATGGGCATGATCCTGTGGGGATTCCGGGACTCCATTGAGGTGTTGTTGTTGGCAGGGGAGAAAATGGAGTCGTTTGAACAATTGCCTTACGTGTTCAATTTGCTGTTGGTGTATTCCGTTTTATCCGCGATAGTGGCACCGGTGTTGGATCTGTTGCGGTTGAAAAGCCGTTCCGTGCAGTTCTCGGTAGTCAATATTTTGAAATTGGTCGTTACCTTGGGTGTAACTGTTTATTTTATCGTGGGGCGGCAAAAGGGAATTACCGGGGTGTACGAGGCGCAAGTGATCGGGGCTATATTCCAAATATTACTCCTGTTGCCTTTCATTATAAAAAATTCAGCCTTGAAATTGGAATTTGCAGCTATTAAGCAAATTCTTTCGTATAGCTACCCGTTGATGTTCCCCGCTATCGTGGGCGGTTTATTGACCGTTTTCGATAAATATATGCTGAATTACATGAAAGGGATGGATGATGTTGCCTTTTATGCATTCGGTTATAAAATCGGTAACACGTTGAAAATATTCATCGTTGCTTCCGTTCAATTGGCACTGACGCCCTTGATGATGAAAAAAATAAACGACCCGAACAATCGACGTTTTTATTCAAAGATATTTACTTATCTCTCTTTCGGAGGAATGTATTGTGTTTTGGGGTTAAGTTTATTATCCAGAGAATTGATTGCCTTGGTGGCGTCTAATCCTGCGTATTATGCTTCCGTGTATATCGTTCCTTTTATCACTTTCGGGATATTCTTCGGTATGTTGCGGGATGCTTCCGTTATCGGTTTACAAATCACGAAACGGACAAAAATTATCAGTTCCTCGATCATCTTGATCACGTTTATAAATCTGGGATTGAATATACTTTTGATCCCCGCGATGGGAATGTATGGGGCTGCATTGGCAACCTTGGTGGCGCAAATAATTTCTTGGGGCATACCCTACTATTTCGCGCAAAAGGCTTATCCGATACCCTACGAGTTGGGTAAGTTGGGAAAAGTTCTTGCGGTTGGTACGGCAATCTATCTTCTGAGCGTTTTGACGGCTCCGTTGAATATATGGATTGCTTTCATTATCAAGATCGGGTTGTTGGTCGCGTATCCTTTTATGCTCTATGCATGGAAATTTTACGATGACGTGGAACTTCAAAGAATCACGGGGATGTGGGATAATTGGAAATTGATGTTGGGATATTATTGGTCTTCTTTGACCTCTATGCCCCGTAAAACAGTTAATCTGGGAAAGACTGTTGTTGCCGGGCGATTGAGTAGGGAATTTAGTAAACGAAAGGCTAAATTTTTATTTTTAGTGCCTCGTAAGAGAATAGCTATAGCCTTGTTGGATAAAAGTAAATATCATAACGATTTCGCCGCGTATTACGAAACGGTGAAAGGTAAGAACTCGGTCAAGTATTTTCATCAGCAGGCGCACAAGAAAGGGGCTGAATTTCGGTCTATTGAACCGGAGTTATTCGAGAATGAGATTTTTGAAGTGAACACTTCATTGGAAGTACGGCAGGGAAAAGAGATAAAACAAGAATATTTGCAGCGGGGAAATATTACCCGGGGCGAGGGGATGGACGTGTACGGGGTGTTTATGGATGATAAACTGGTCGGGTATATCCGTACATTGCATTTGGGCGAAACGATATTTATAAATAATATATTGGGGCATGGCGCTTATCTGAAAGCAGGGGTTGTGTATTTCTTGCTTTTGGAAGTCGTGCAGCGTTGCTTTGAGCGGGACGATGTAAGGTATATCATTTATGACTCTTATTGGGGAAATTCCCGAGGGTTAGCTTTATTTAAAAAACGTTTCCATTTTGAACCGACTAAAGTGACATGGATAAACCGATGAACCGCTGGAAAAGAATATATCGCAAGTTATTTCGGCAGAAAGACCGGATAGGGGAGTATGAAGCTCTCTTGAAACGGGCTTTGGAGAACGGCTATCGGGTAATGTCGTTACTTGAATGGGTGCGGGAAGATTATCCGTCGGGGCATGTTCTCTTGCTTCGTCACGATGTGGATACAGATTCCCGCGGGGCGGAAAGGATGTTCGAGGTGGAAAGGCATTTAGGAGTTCATGCCTCTTATTATTTCCGGCATTTAACCATGAAATCCTCTCTCGTGAAGCGGATGCTTCGTGAAGGATTCGAGGTCGGGCTGCATTACGAAACGTTAGCCGTGAAGATGAGGCACTTGCAATTGAAGGACAAAAAAGAGATTTCTTCCGAAATCCTTCTCTCCTGTCAACAACAATTAGCCGGGGAAATCCAAGAATTTAGAAAGAGTTTCGGTTCCATGACCTCTCTCTGTTCCCACGGTGCGGCTTGGAACAGGAAACTGGGTGTCCCGAATCATATTCTCGTGGACGATACGTTCAAAAAAGAGCATGATATCCTTTTCGAGGCTTACGACGAAGCTTTGAGGGAAAGAATCACGACCTACATATCGGATGCCTCGGTGACCGACGCTTCTGTCTGGCGATACGGTAAATCCCCTGTCGAGGCTATCGAGCAAGGTGATTCCGTGATCCTGTTATTGACTCACCCCGAGCATTGGAATCATCATTTTCTCTCGAATGTGCGCAAACTTTGGTTGTCTTTCTTAGATCGTTAGTATATCGTATTCAACGTGTTGCCTGCCACTACCGAGTTGTATTTCTCCAACATGGCTTTCTTCCCGTTCTCTCCCATGCGTTTCCGTTCTTCCGGGTGTTGATAGAGATAGATGATTTTTTCCGTGAGGTCGCCCACGTCCTCGTTCCGGAATACCATTCCGCCTCCGGTTTCTTCGATTAATTCCAACTGGGGGGTACAATCCGACACCAGTACGGGAGTTTCAAACAGCATGTATTGGTAAACCTTGTTGGCAATACCGGAATCATGTTGCGGATTCTTGATTAAAGGGGATAACCCGATAGCGGATTGGCGGGCAAAAGCGGGAAACTCGGACAGATCCTTCCATTTGTGGTAAATGATTTGCTCTTTTATTTGAGGATCATCCATATAGGTCTTGAATACTTCTTTATCCCCTTTATCAATAGGACCGATAAGCAATAGTTTTATATCCGGGTACTTCGGGGCAAGTTCTTTTAACGCTTTGAAACAGGTAATCAATCCGCGGCGTACACCGATAGCCCCGAAATAGAACATGATAAAATCTTGCTTGGCAACCGTTTCGGGAGCGGTATCGTGTTTTAAAAGTTCCTCCGTGTCCGGCACATTGGGATAAATAACGAAGCGTTTTCCCGCGAGTGACGGGTATTTTTGTTTTAACTCTTCTTGAAAGCTATGACACAACACGACGATGTTGTCGGCATATTCAAGGTATCTTTTTTCCAGTTTTTCCCAGCGTTTGGGAACCACGAGCAAACTCTTCGGGAAAGTCGTTGCCCACGTGTAGGATTGTATCGCTGCCGGGAAGTTCTCGTGCAAGTCGAGAGTAATCGGGAGCCGGTATTCGCGGCTGCCCGTGTACACGGGTTTTGCCATGTACAGATCATGCGTGTGTAAGGCTTCTACCCCGGTATTTTTTATGAAACGACGGATTTGTTTTTGCCATATCCAGTTGTATAGCGGGAAACGGTTCACGATTCCGAACAGGATTTCTCTTTGCCTGTTTGACATCTTGAAGCGTGTGATTTTAGTTTTGCCGATAGTCCCCGATAGTCCGATATTCAGCAAATCCGGACAGAGAACGTGTATCTCGTGCCCGTGATTTTCCAAAACCTTGATCTCGTTCAGTACCCGTTGATCTCTCGTGATCTCTTTATCTAATATGACACCTATTTTCATGTCTTATTTTTTATTTCCGTAATAATTCTTTGAAAATCCCCTCACCTCTTTGCCCAACAAGGCATTCCACCCTCCCCACAGAAGCCCGAATCCGTATGCGAACACTTGAATCAATAGCGTGATGATAGACAAGAAAGCAACCGCGAGACTGTGATACTTTCCCAAAGATTGAAGGAAAGCTAGCAGGCAAACCGCCAGCAGTCCGCAACCGGCAATGCTCCACAGGACATGCGTCGGGAATATTAGCCCCGTGAAACAGGTCACAATGGCTAACCCGAACAGACCGAGGATAAGGATCGCGGGTAACAGATGCACCACTTTCAACGTGTGCGGGTGACGACGGGAGAGGTTGATACGTGCCACTCCCCAGTTGAATATCTGACGGAAGAATTTCGGGATGCTTGTCCGTCGCTTGTGGTAAACGTAAGCATCGGGAATAAGTCCTACATTGAATCCGGCATTGTATATACGCATCGAGTAATCCATGTCTTGCCCGTGGCGAAGGCCTCCCATCTCTCCAATCGTGTCATGGACTTCGCGGGATATGCCCATGTTAAAACTCCGGGGATAGAAACGTCCGACATGTTTTTTATTTCCTCGCGTGCCGCCCGTGCCGATAAAAGAAGTCATGGAATAATTGATCGCTTTTAACAGAAGGGAGAAAGAGGGATGACACGTGTCGGGTCCGCCGAAAGCGTCGTAATGGTGTTCGTTTTGTACTTTCTCTATTTCACGTAGCCAATGGGGGGGAAACATGCAATCCGAATCCACGAAGATAAAATAATCTCCTTTGGCTTCCCGCATCCCGTGATTTCTCGCGGCTCCCGGACCTTGATTCTTTTGGTAGACGGCACGAATCTGCAAACCGCTTGCCGAACGGTATTGCTCTATAAATTCCCGAAAACCGTCTTTCGAACCGTCATCCACGAAAAGAAATTCAAAAAGTTCCCGATCACCTTCCATTCTTTCGGCACTATCGAGAAGTTCTTTCACTTCATCCAATCGGTTATAAACGGCTATGATAATAGAATATTTCATACATTTTCCCTTTAATAATAAGCCTCAATATTATCTTCCACCCGTTTATAGATAAATTGCTGTTCCCAAATCGCGAGTCCTAGGATAATCCAAATGAAATTATAGTGCCACCGGAGTTTCGGGTGAGCCGGGTAATCCAAGATATACCGGATATATTCGTAATTGAATATACCTTGTTTTTCGATGTATTCCTTCGTCATAATCTTTTCGGCGGTATCCTTCAAATCCTTCTTGAACTGGAGATACGGGTTCACCGTGAATCCCCATTTCTTCTTGGTGATGATTTTGGGCGGCAGATAAGGTTTCATGGCTTCCCGGAACAGATACTTCGTCTGGTTATTCTTGATTTTCAGTTCCACGGGCAGAGAGAACCCGAAATCCACCAGCTCCCGGTCGAGGAAAGGCACCCGTTCTTCCACGGAATGAGCCATTGACATCCGGTCGTCCGTGAGCAGGTAATCATTCACCATTTTGGACTGGAACTCCGTATATAGCACTTGATTTAGCGCGTTCTCGTTCTTCACGTCGTTGAAAATTTTATCGAACTCCTTGTGAACCGGAATAAGTTCCGCTTGGTGTTGATGCAAAAACTTCTCCGAGTAAATATTCTTGTAGAATGGCGTGTCGTAATCCCACGCGTTACGGAGGATGAGATAAAAGCGCTCCACGTTCCCGATCGAGAGAAGCATTTGCACTCCCCGTCGGTACTCGTCATACCGCAAAGACTTGGAATTATTTTGTAGTTTGAAAATAAAATCCGATTTCCAACGTCCGAAGCGTTGCATCCATCGCGGCATATGGCGGTGCCATTGGTTGAACGGGTAAACGAACTTGTGAATATCGTACCCGGCAAATAGCTCGTCCCCGCCTAATCCCCCCAGTACAACTTTCACCGTGGGGTGGACGAACGCCGACATGTTGAATCCCTGCAACAAATTGATTTTCGGTTCTTCCGCGTGCCATATAACTTGCGGCATTTGTTGCATCGGGTTCATCGACAGACTCAACGTGTGATGATTCGTATGAAAGTAATCCGCTATCTGTTGCGCGTCGGGAAATTCGTCCGTGGGTTCGTTGAATCCCATGGTAAACGTGTTGATTTCCGGTACTCCCAATTCATGCATCTTTTGCACGATAGCGGAAGAATCCAACCCTCCCGAAAGATATACTCCCACGGGGACGTCGCTCACCAGCTGGCGTTTCACTGCCTGTTTGATCAATGCGTTCATCCGCTCCTTTGCCTCGTCTTCCGTGATGGAGCGATTGACATCGACAGACAATTGCCAGTAACGTTTCACCGCAAACAACCCTTTCTCGAACACGGCATAATGTGCCGGCGGGATACGTTTGATTCCCTCGAACAGGGTTTCGTTGCCTTGCGTGTACCGCAGGTTCAAGTGAAGGTGTAAGGCCTTCAGGTTGAGTTGTCGCTCGTACTTGGGATGAAGGATAATGGATTTTTGCTCCGAGCCGAATACCAGTACGCCGTCTTTCAAAAAATAGTGAAGCGGTTTCACCCCGAAATGATCCCGTGCGAGAATCAAGCGCTCGTTCTTCATGTCCAGCAGGGCAAAAGCGAAAATACCGTTCAGTTTGTTGAAGAACCCGGTACCGTGTTCCTCGTACAAGTGAACCAGCACCTCCGTGTCGGTAGCCGTGTAAAACACGTGTCCTTTATTTTTTAATTCTTCCCGTATCTCCTCGTAATTGTATATTTCCCCGTTGAAAATAACGCAAACCGTTTTATCCTCGTTGAATATGGGTTGATTCCCGCAAGTTGTCACGTCGATAATGGACAAGCGCCGATGCCCGAGAGTAAAATCCCGGTGGACATAGACGGCTTGGTCATCCGGACCGCGGTGTTTTATGGCGGTCAGCATTTCCGACATCAATTCTTTGTTATCCTTGTCGCGTTCAAATATTCCGGCTATTCCGCACATATTCTTTGTTAATTAATTGGACATCGGTTGCATTTTTTACAAAAGTAACACAAAAAAGAGAGATACGGAATATCTATACTTATTTTATGGTTGGGCAGCCTATTCTTAACCCTTGCTCTACCTCATGAACGTAGCATGGACGTAGCATGAACGTAGCATAAACGTAAATCAGTGTTTATGCTGTGTATATGCTCCGTTCATGCACTACTTATAAGGTAGGGCAAGGGTTATGTAGTGGTAGCAAGGGATAGGGCTATAACCTGTTCAGTTTTTTCAGAGCCTTGAATTTATGGCGATACATTTTCAGGATATTCCGGATATTGTCGTACCGGCGGAATTTTTCACTGTACGCGTGTAATTCTTCTTTACCCGTGATTTGGTGGAGTACCAGCAATTGATGGCGTACCAGCCGGAGATAGCCGATAGTACAGGGGTCGTTTTGCGGGTAACCGGGCAGGTCGCAGCGGTTGAAGCGGGACCAGTAGCCCATGTCGAATTTAGGTAGTTGGCGGATAAGTCCTTTCACACCTTCCTTGAATAGATGGAGGGCGAGGGCATGCCCGTCGGGATTCACTTCTTCCGGGACGGCACGAATGTAATCGTGTAGACCGAAGAGCGAGAATATATGCCCGTCCAACACGCGGGTAGGGCAGGCGGCCGTGTACTCTTCATAGAACGTTTCGCCGATTGCTCGGTCAACGGAAACACCGCCTTCGGATATATCTTTCGTGAAAGGGATAAGGGCAAGTGTTGCCGCGTGCAGGTATTCCGTGTTTTGTGTCATTTGCCATGCCCG
>QWCH01002552.1_pt1 | contig 22368 bp, 21 predicted proteins | sample 1972671 | NCBI WGS metagenome assembly QWCH01 (sample SAMN09866713, study PRJNA288562) | Human gut metagenome isolate term3_stool, whole genome shotgun sequencing... | isolation source: gut | host: Homo sapiens | place: USA: California
ATAACTGTCCTAAACAGGATGCTCCATGCGTACTTTCACTAATAAAATTAGTCCAAGCAGAAGGAAGCTGTAACATTCTAAGGGTATGACCCGTAGGTGCTGTATCAAATATAATATGGTCATAGTCTGTATTAAGCTTAGAATTTGTAATAAAATTAGAAAACTCATTAAAGGCAGCAATTTCTACTGTACAAGATCCGGATAACTGTTCTTCCATATTCTCAATAACAGAATCAGGCAATTTGCCCCTAAAAGGTGCTACTACACTTTCTTTATAATTATGTGCCGCTTCCAATGGATCCAGATTGATTACTTCTAAATTATCTACTCCTTTAATTGGCTTAGCTTTACCGTCCAATTCTGTTTCAAAAACATCTTGTAAATTTGAAGCAGGGTCTGTACTAATGAGTAGTACTTTCTTTCCCTCATCCGCTAAAGTCACTGCCGTTGCACAAGCTGTAGATGTTTTACCAACACCTCCCTTACCTGTGAAAAATAGATATTTAGTTAATTTAATATCCGCAAGATTAAATTTCTTCACAATGAACCCCCTCAGCAACAAGAGCTATTGTTTCCACAGCACCCTTGATTTGGTTTTTCATCTTCTCTATTTTCAAGATACTCTTTAGAGATTTGTAAAAGTTCCGTTATTTCTTCATTCTTTGGATATCTACCTTCTATGACTATATCGTCGTCCACAAGGATTAATGGCAGCCTATCGGTTCCATTTTTATCCAAAGCTTCTTTTACCTTGTTATTATTTACAAATGCCATTGGCTCACTAGATAGATTGTATCTTTCAATAGTGATGCCATTTTTCTTCAAGTTGTTAATTACTGTAGAAATACGTACGAGTTCAGGATCTACATTAACTCCGCAAACACCTGTATCACAACACATAGCCGGTTCATAAATTGACATTCTTTTCATTTTTTACACCCTTTCTTCAGTTTCTTAAATTGAATTTTATTGATACATCAAATCCTTTTGATGTGAAGAGTCTTTTTTTAGTTACCCTTAAGGGTAACTAATTACTTGCTGTACATTCTAAAAACATCTGTATTATTTCTTGTCTTCCTTGTTCAGATATAGTGTAGTAAACCCACTTGCCTTCATCTCTTGCTGTAACAATTCCTGACTCTATCAATATTTTCATATGGTAAGACAAGCCTGATTGTGTTAAATCTAGTTTTTCCAATAAATTACAGGCACATTCTTCCCCATTTTTTAATAAATCTAATATTTCTAGACGAATCGCCACAGAAAAGGCTTTAAATATCTTTGCAGTTTTTACTAAATCTCTGTTCATAAAAGTCCCTCACATCAAATTCCTTTGATGTGTTTACCATATCACTAATCGTTCTTCTTGACAAGTCTTTTTTCGTGAGATATCACAAATTCTTCCAGATAAACTTGTCATCTTCTATTACATTCCGGCTAGGGCTATTCTTTCTGAGGGTATCACAGACACTCTATTAGATTCAGCAAACCCTAGCCCCTTTACGCCTGCTTCTTCTAAACCAAAGCCAGCCCTCCTGCATCCAAAAAAAGCTCAATACCTGTAACTTCCATTCCCATTAACCATTCCATTTTTCACTTTTGACATGTCTTCTAAACCACATTATAAAGCAATGTCATTTAAAATCTCGTTCCAGGAAAGAATCTATCCATACCTCAAGTATAGTACTACAGATCTTTCACAGAAAACACGACACTGCCGTCTTCTTTAATAAAAGCCGGCACGCCGATTTGTCCTTTTTCTTTTACCGAATCAAAGGCGGGATGCTCGTCTCTCTGTTTCATAAATTCTTTCAAGTTGCCGATGGTTTCTGTAATGTTAATGTCCTCGTAGGGAATATTTTTCTCTCTTAATTCTTTTTTCGCCTCGATGCAATCGGGGCAAAGGGGTGTTTCGTAAAGTCGAATCATGTATCCTCCAAAGAAAAAGCCGGCGTATGCCGGCTCTTTTTATCTGTTTTCAAGTAGTCGTAACCGTTCTTCCAGTGCGTGAACGCGGCGTTCCAAGGCGCGGTAGCGCGCGTCGGCTCCGTCTTCTTTTGCCACGCCGTAAACGGCTTCGTCGCGGATTTCGGGAGCGTCTTTTTCTCGCCTTTCGGCTTCTTCCGCTTCAGCTTCCTCTGCATAACGAACTAAATAATCTACGGTGTCGTCTCGCTTTTGGGCGGCGCGACGCTTAAAGTCTTCCGCTTTTTCCCGGGCATCTTGCGCTGCCGATTGGAAGCCTTCTTTTATTTCATAAGCTTTGTCTTCCCCGCGATCTTTTAATTCATAAGCCTTCGCTTCCGCATCATCCATGGCATCCGACGTCCGATCTCTCAGTTCGTAAGCTTTCGCTTCCCCTTCCTTCGCGGCGGATTGTGCGTTTTCTTTTAAGCGATTCATTTCCTCGGAGGCCATGGCCTTGTATTCGGCACTTTTGCGTTTGGCTTCCCGTTGAAAATCGTTGAAGGCACGCTTCGCTTCTTGATCGAAGCGGCGGCGATAGGCACTCTGCGCTTTTACCCGCGCTTCTTCCTGTTCCTCGTGCCGTTTGGCGCGAATGCCGTCTACATCGCCTTTTTTACCGTCGTCTCGCAAGCCTTCCCGCTTGACGGCAATGTCCACGATGGTTTGAATCAGTTCGTCGTAGCCTATGCCGCCTTCTTTCGCCGCAGCGGCAAACAAGCCCTCGGGATGAAAGTCGACGGCGCTCTTTAACCCGTAAACGTACGCTTTTTCTTCGTTTACGCGCATGGCGACGACGGCGTAATCGCGCATTTGTAAAAGATCGAATACCTTCGCCGCAAGAGCCTTCGCCTCATTCATATGCGTGTCTTGGAGATCTGCCGGCGTAGCGCAAATGCCCTCCCCGTCGGGATCCTCTACGAGAACGAGCGGCGGCAAGACCGTCTTCCCGTCGCCATTCCCGAGAACACTAAAGAGAACATCCTCCCCTTCTATACTTTCCATTAAAAGAAGCTCTTCTCCTTCTAAAAGACGAGGGGTCGCCTCTTCTAAAAGTTCTTCTTCGTTCAAAACCAATGCACCATCACCACTTTGGAAAAGGATGCCTTCGGAAGCATTCATAACCACTAAGGGATACGCCGGGGAAAGGCCGGCAAGCGCCACGGGATTCTCCGCCAACCACATGGTGGGATGGGGGATATGGTTTCTCGAAAGAATTCCCGTCATCAGGCCGCGATCCGATGCGATCCCCTGCCCCATGGCATTGCTTCCGGCAAAGGGAATATCCAAGGAGTTGAGGAGAGCGGGCAGCTCGCCCACGTCGTCGGGATTGACATTTCCCTTGGCAAGTATGAAAGCCAAATCGATTTTGTCTTCCCGCAACTTTTCGCCGAGGGTATCGTCGAAAATATAATCGATGACATCGTAGCGATCTTTTAGTGCATTCTCGATGGAGCGGGCCACTTTGTCCTGCTCTCTTTCCTTTATATGATTTTCCGATCCTTTACCGATTCTGAATTTATCCTTAATAATGCCGATTCGCATAGTTCACGCTCCTTTGTGTATCTATGGGCTATCTACCCGATTTCAGGAGCTGTAAATCACGCCTCCTCGGAATAGTCGTCTAATTCGTAGATCGTGACGTCGTCTTCCAAAGGATTGTTTTGCAGGGTTTCCACATATACCTTCGCCTTATCTAAGTTGGTGAAAAGTTCCACGTCACATTCGATGGCGTTTCGGCGAATCAGGAAGCCGTCGCGCTTGGAGTCGTTGCCCTTTGTCGGCGTGTTAAATACCATGTCGATTTCCCCTTCTTGAATCAGATCGATCATGGTCGGCGATTCTTCGCCGATGCGACGCACTTCTTCGGCGGCGATGCCGTTTGCTTCCAGGAAGGATTTCGTACCTTTGGTGGCGAGGAAGCGAACGCCGACGGCTTCGAGATTTTTCGCAATGGGAAGGAATTCTTCTTTATCCCGATCGCGAATGGTGCAAAGGACATTCCGCATACGCTTGGTAATATCCGTTCCCGCCGCCATAAAGCCTTTGGCCATGGCTTCTTCTTCCGTTGCGCCGACGCCTAAGACTTCGCCGGTAGAGCGCATTTCCGGCCCGAGGGAAGCTTCCACTCTATGGAGTTTTTCTGTAGAGAACACGGGGATTTTGACGCAGGTTAATTTGCTGAGTTTGCCAATGCCCGTCGAGTAGCCCATGGATTCTAAGGATTTGCCGAGCATTACTTTGGTGGCAAGTTCTGTAATATTGGTTCCCGTTACTTTGGAGAGATAGGGCACGGTTCGCGAGCTTCTCGGATTGACTTCGATCATGTAAAGGGTTTCGTCTTTGATGATGTATTGGATGTTGATCATGCCGATGACGTCGAGGGCGAGGGCCACTTTTTTCGTGGCGTCTAAAATTTCCTCTTCCATTTTTGGGCTGATGTTGCGGCTGGGATAGATACTGATGGAGTCCCCGCTGTGAACGCCGGCGCGCTCCAAGTGTTCCATAACGCCGGGGAGGTAGACGTCGGTGCCGTCGGAAATGGCATCTACTTCACATTCCATACCCTCGATGTATTGGTCGATTAACACCGTGCGCTTCGGTTCCATGGCGAAGGATTCTTCCAGATAGTAGCGAAGATCGTCGTCGTTCATGCAAATTTCCATGCCTTGGCCGCCGAGGACGTAAGAGGGGCGCACGAGTACGGGATAGCCGATGGATTTTGCCCCTTCCATACCTTCTTCCACGCCGTGAACGCCGATGCCTTTCGGGCGGCGTAGATGTAATTCTTCCAGCATTTGATCGAATTTTTCTCGGTCTTCTGCCCGGTCGATGGCGGTGGGATCGGTACCTAAAATGGGCACGCCTTTTTCTTTGAAAATGCCGGCGAGTTTAATGGCCGTTTGGCCGCCGAATTGAAGAATCACGCCGTCGGGATTTTCTTTTTCGATAATGTTCAGCGTATCTTCCGCCGTCAAGGGCTCGAAGTATAATTTATCGGAAATGTCGAAGTCCGTGGACACAGTTTCGGGATTGTTGTTGATGATAATGGTTTCGTAGCCTTCTTTGCGCAGCGTCTTGACGCAGTGTACGGAGGCGTAGTCGAATTCCACACCTTGGCCGATACGAATGGGGCCGCTGCCGATAACGATGATCCGCTTTTTATCTTTCGTTACAGGCGATTCGTCTTCCCCTTCGTAAACCGAGTAGAGGTAATTGACGCGGGCGTCGGCGAGGCCGCCTTGTGTGTCAACCTTGCGGTAGCGGGCATGAATGCCGAAGAGTTTGCGAAGTTCTCTTACGAAGTTTTCGCTTACATTTAATCGGGAGGCGATGATTTCGTCGCTAAAGCCCATTTGCTTCATTTCCCGAAGTTTATCTTCGTTTAAATCTTCTTTCTTCATGGATTCCAATTCCGCTTCCACATTGACGATGTGTTTGATGATGCGGAGGAAGTAAGCGTCCATACCCGTTTCTCTGGAAAGGCGAGAAATGTCGTAGCCCGTGTTTAATAGAGCCGCCAAGTAGAACAGCCGCTCGTCGTTAGGGCGCTTGACGTTTTCTTTCAGCGTGGCGATGTCCATGTTTCTGAAGCGGGGGTGGAGCAAGCTGAAGGCGCCGATTTCCAGGGAACGCAACCCTTTTAAGAGAGCTACTTCGAAGGTAGAGCCGATGGCCATCACTTCCCCGGTGGCCATCATCTTCGTGCCTAAATTTCTGTCGGCGTTAAAGAATTTATCGAAGGGCCATTTGGGAAGTTTGACGACCACATAGTCGATAGAAGGTTCAAATGCCATGGAAGGGGTGCCCGTCACTTTGTTTTCGATTTCATCGAGACCGAGACCCAGGGCAATTTTTGCCGCTACACGGGCGATGGGATAGCCCGTGGCCTTGGATGCCAATGCCGATGAGCGGCTCACCCTGGGGTTGATTTCGATGACGGCATATTGCAAACTGTTGGGTTCCACGGCAAACTGCACATTGCAGCCCCCTTCGATGCCCACTTCTTCAATAATGCGGAATGCGGCATCTCTCAGCATGCCGTGTTCCACATCCGTCAGCGTTTGAGTCGGCGCCACGACGATGGAATCGCCGGTGTGTACGCCGACCGGGTCGATATTTTCCATATTGCAGACGCAAATGCAGGTGCCCTTGGAATCGCGAATCACTTCGTACTCGATTTCTTTCCAGCCCGTAATGCACTTTTCGATTAAGACTTGGCCGACGCGGGAAAGGTGAATCCCGGCGTGGGCAATGGTGTGGAGTTCTTCCTCCGTTTCGCAAATGCCGCCGCCTGTTCCGCCGAGGGTAAAGGCCGGTCGCACGACGACGGGGTATCCGATGTGTTTGGCGTAAGCTACGGCATCTTCCACCGTTTCCACGGTTTTCGATTCGATAATGGGCTCGCCGATCTTTTCCATTAATTGGCGAAACTCTTCTCTGTCTTCCCCGCGTTTAATGGAGGGAATGGAGGTGCCGATAATGTCGACGCCGTATTTTTCCAAAATGCCGGAATCGTAGAGCTCGATGGAAAGATTGAGGCCGGTTTGGCCGCCCATGCCGGCGATAAGGGCGTCGGGGCGTTCTTTGGCGATGATTTTTTCGATGACTTCTACCGTCAAAGGCTCGATGTACACTTTATCCGCCACTTCTCTATCGGTCATAATCGTGGCGGGATTGGAGTTGACGAGGACGACTTCCACCCCTTCTTCTCTTAAAGATTCGCAGGCTTGGGTCCCGGAGTAGTCAAACTCGGCGGCCTGACCGATGACGATGGGGCCGCTACCGATGACGAGTACTTTTTTAATGTTTTTTCTACTTTCCATGATGCCTCCTAAGCCAGCTCTTTTAATTGTTTTAATTGTTCGTCCAATAAATCCGTCGCGCCCGGTAAACCGAATGGATCGAATAAGACGCCGTACGCTTTTTGTTCTCTACTCCAAAATCCTTCCACATTGCCGTCACCTACGTGGGTGTAGGTTACCGCTACGGAATCCGGCAAGTTTTCAATATAGTAATCGTGGTTTTGGCTCGTCATATACACCCGATCTTCTTCTCCTTTTACGGGAATGGACGCGCCGGCGTGGGGCTTATTTAATTTTTGTAAGACGCCGCCGAGGGCGAGGCCTAAAAATTCCGCGCCGAGACCGATGCCGTAAATGGGAAGCTTGCCGAGCATTTGCCCTACGTCGTGAACGATGTCCAGGTAATGGGCGGCAAAACCCGGTCCCGAGCTTAGGAATAAAATGTCGGGATTGTCTTTTAAAATATCTTCGTAATTGGTCATGGCAGGGTAGACGATAATGCGGTAGCCTTCGTCGTTCAGCTTTTCCAAAATGCCGTCTTTTACGCCGAAATCCCAAAGGGCGATGGTCTTTCCTTCCCCTTCGATTTCCGTCACTTCGATGGTGGATACGGCTTCAATGGTGTTGGGGTTTTGTTCGGCGAAAAATGCTTCCATTTCAGAAGGCGTCAACAGTCGCTCGGTAATGACCGCCCGTTGGGCGCCGTTTTCATTTAAATGGCGTACGAGGCCGCGGGTGTCCACTTCCTCGATGCCCAAAACATCGTAGTAATCTAAGTATTCCTTTAAATCCATTTCGCTTCTGAAATTCGTCGCGTCATCCATGGCGCGGCGGCAAATAAAGGCGGAAATCGTGGGTCCCTCGGCTTGATCATCTTCAAAATTCATGCCGTAACCGCCGACGAGGGGATAAGTAAAGAGCAAAATGCGCCCTAAATTACTTGGATCCGTCATTACTTCTTCGTGGCCGATCATGGCGGAAAATACCATGAGCTTTCCGCCTACCGATTCCTTACGTCCGCTAAATTGCTTGCCTTTAAAGGCAGCTCCGTCTTCTAATTGAATAAACATTTGCCCCTCCTCTAAATGATTCCGCGAATGGCATCGAGAGATGCGATACCTTCTTCTTTCATATACGCTTCCAGCTCACTTAAAAGCCGCGGTATTATACCGGGCTCGACTAAATTCATGGTTCCGATTTCCACGGCTTGTGCCCCCGCCATGATCATGGCGAGTACATCGTCTACTGATGCGATGCCGCCGATGCCCACCACGGGGATGTTGACAGCCCGCGACGCGTCACGCACCATGCGCAGCGCAATGGGAAAAATAGCGGGGCCCGAAAGTCCGGCGTAGACATTGTCGAACATGGGCTTTTTGTTTTTCACATCGATGGCAAGGGCCTGAAAGGTGTTGACAAGGCTCACGCCGTCGGCTCCCGCTTCTTCGCAAGCCTTGGCGAGATCCGCCACATTTTCTCCATTGGGGGAAAGCTTGACGATCACCGGGTGGCGGGTTTTGGCTTTTACTTTTTTCGTAATGGCCGCCGCATCTTGGCAATGAAGGCCGAAGGCCATGCCGCCGCTTTTAACATTGGGGCAGGAAATATTCAGCTCGATCATGTCGATGTCCGCCCCGTCTAATTTTTCCGTGGCGATCAGATAATCCTCTACGCTGTGGCCTCCTAAATTCGCCATAATCACCGTATCTCGCTTGCGCATCTCGGGCAAAATGTTGTCGATAAAAGCGTCCACCCCCGGGTTTTCCAAGCCGATGGAATTCATAATGCCCGACGGCGTCTCTACGATGCGAATGCCCGTATTCCCCGGCCTGGGATTGAGGGTCAGCCCCTTTGTGGAAATGGCGCCTGTAAGGGCGGGATCGTAAAAAGGAGCGTACTCCTCGCCGAAGCCGAAGGTTCCCGACGCGCCGATCAGGGGATTTTTAAGCATCTTACCGCAAAGCGTGGTCGTAAGCATATACCGCCCTCCCTTCAAACACCGGTCCGTCTTTACAAATGCGTTTTCGCTCGCCTCCCGCTTCGCAGGTGCAGGCGAGGCAGGCGCCGAATCCGCAACCCATGCGCGCTTCTAACGAAACATACACATCACGTTTTCCTCGCTTCACCGCGCCTTCCATCATAGGCCGCGGGCCACAGGTAAAGATGACCTCGTCGTCGATGGTCAGTTCGTCGAAAATATTATTTCCGATATAAAACCTTACCCGATCGCCGTAGGGCGCGTAAATTGCTTCGAGTTTCGGATTGCGCTCCCGTAAACCGATGGCGACTTTCAATTGTTCCTTTGTATCTCCTTCCAGTAAATGGAGGGAAGGGGCGATGCCCGTACCGCCGCCTATGTAAAGGGTGTTCCTTTCAATGGCGGGGAAGCCGTTTCCGAAAGGCCCTTCCGTTTGGATCGCATCTCCCGGCAATAATTTTTTTAATGTATCCGTGCCGCCGCCGACGGTCTTAATCAAAAAGGAAAGAACCCCTTCTTTTAACGAAAACACGGAAATGGGGCGTCCTAATAATTTGGAGTGATCCTTTGGCTTCAGCATAAAAAACTGGCCGGGCTTTGCCTCGCCGTCGTAGGCGAAGCGCAACACGTACAGACCGTCGCCTAAGTCGTTATTTTCCAGCAGCTGCATTTTTTGCCTCCATTAAGGTTAAAATCAGAGCCATGCGCATATACATACCGTTTCGCGCCTGCTTGAAATAGAGCGCCCTCGGGTCGTCGTCGATGGCCGCGTCGATTTCATCTACTCGCGGAAGAGGATGGAGCACGATTAAGTCCTCGGAGGCACTTTCCATAACCTCGGGATTTAAAAAGTAGCTGCCCTTGTAGCGTTCCGCCTCTTCCTCGCTGGAAAACCGTTCTTTTTGCACGCGGGTCATGTAGAGAACATCCAACTCGCCGATCTCCCCTTTTAAATCGTCCACTTCTTTATAGGGACATTTGGCGTGATCCAAATAGATCGTCGGCATTTCCAAACCTTCCGGCGCGATAAAGACAAATTCATTATCGTAATCATTTAAGAAATTGTAGAGGGAGTGAACGGCGCGTCCGTAACGTAAATCGCCGCAAAAGCCTACTTTTAAACCCGACCATTTTCCCTTTTGATCGCGAATGGTGAAAATGTCCGCTAACGTTTGGGTCGGATGGGCGTGATCGCCGTCGCCGGCGTTAATGAGGGGCATATTTTCGAGAACGCCTACCGTTTCCGATTGAGTGTAAGGCACGGGATGGCGCATGGCACAAATGTCGGCGTATTGATCCACGATGTGGAGGGTGTCCCTTACCGTTTCGCCCTTTGCCATAGACGACACCTTCACATCGCCTAAGTGCAGCACCTGTCCGCCTAAACGGTACATGGCGGCGTCGAAGGACATGCGCGTCCTGGTCGAGGGCTCAAAAAAAAGACTGGCTAAAATCTTTCCGTCGCACGCATGGGCGTAAGACGATGGATTTTTTGCAATATCTGCTGCCAGTCTAAATAAATCATCATATTCTCTCTCGTTGAAGTCACTCGATTCTATAAAATGTCTGAGCATACGGCCTCCTATAAAAAAAGCTTTTATCAGGGATAAAAGGCACAAAGAGAGACCCTTCCCTTTGGGGAAAGGTATATTCTATTTTGCAACCTTTTTAGTGTCTCGCACTAAATTAAAAGTATCTTGTCTGAAATACAGTTTACGCTTTCTGATTCCGTTCGTCAAGAACGAGAGCGTAATTTCTTTTGAGAGAAAACCATAAAAAAAAGATCCGGCGAACCGGATCTTGGAATCCCGCCCGGCCGGACTTCATATAATTCAGACCCGCCCTTAATATAAGGTGGGTAATCTGCTAACTACTTCTAACTTCCACTCAGTGGAGGCTTGTTATAGGTAACTAAACACGATTTCCCGTGTCTGATTTGTCGGTTGAATTAACAGAAGTAATCGAACCGGGCAGGAAAATTTCTTATCTATATTATAATACGGTGTTTCATATTTATCAAGGCGATGTAGTTTTCACTTTCAGATCTACAGCACCCATTCGATGAGAAGCTCGATGGGCCGCGCGTCGGAAACTAACCGGTAAATAGGGTTGGCTTCCTGTGCCTTTCGAATCATCTCGTTCATTGTTTCGGGATCGCCGTCGCCGTAATAAAACAACTTTACCTGAATCTCCTCGATGTCGGCGGGGTCGTCGTAGCCTCTCACGGGGATCATACGCAAGGGATTGGTAAGCTTGGCGCGAACGAGCCCTTCAATTTCGTCGAGAAGGACGCCTTTTGACTTAAGTTCTTTTACCGATGTAAAAAGTATGGAGGAAAGTAGACTTCCTAAAAAGTAGGACATGCTCGTCACTTTTTCGTACTCGTTGTCGAAGCTGACGGCGTTGCCTACTGAAAGTTCTACGCGATCGGTGTAAAGCTTTACATCTTTTAAATCGGGATAGGTCCCCCGCATGCTCATTTCAAAATAGCGGGCTTCCGCCGGTTTTTCTTCCCGCTTCGCCGCGGAGGAGAGGGTCGTCTTACTGTCCATAGCGGTTTCTCAATTCTTTTTTAACCGATTCCAAGACGGCGAGTTTTTCCTCGATGTGTTCCAGTTCGTTCACCGGCTTTTTGGCGAAGGTGGCGAAGCCGCAATCGGGATTGAGCATGATTTTCTCCGGCGGCAAATAGTTCATAACTTCTTCCACTCGCTTTATAATGGATTCTTTCGATTCCGTGGCATCTTGTCTCGGGTTCATGACGCCGAGGCCGAGAGTGGCGTGTTCGAAAATTTTCTTGTTTTCGAAGAGGGATGCAATATCCCCTGCCCGATCGGTGGAATATTCCAGAAAATAAATATCCGCCTTTACCGCTTCGAAAAGTTCGAGAAGGGGGGTGTAGGAGCCCGTCAAAAGAATGGTTTCGTCTTTGCTCCAGTTGCCCCGGCAGACGTGGAGGGCGGCGCGGGATTTTTCACGATCCACCGACGCCAACACTTCTTTAATTAAACCCGTGGCGAAAATCAGCTCCTCCGTAGGGTCCTTCTTTTCCGAAAGTGAGGCGCACATAAAGGTGCGCGTGTGTTCGGGAGAAAAGACGACTTCCGTGAGCACGGGCTCGTCGAATTGTATGATCTCCACTCCCTCTTCCTGCAGTTCGCGAATTTCCTCTTTGAATATGGCCACTACATCGGCGCCGAGCTCTTCCTTCGAGTTGTAATAATTGTCGGAAAGGCCTTTTAGCCACATGGAGCGGGTTACGAGATAGGGTCCGGGAAGGGTGATTTTCTTTTTGCTTTTCGTCATGCGCTTCATGGCCCGAAGTTCTTCCAACACCAGAGGTTTGTCTCGGGTAACTTTTCCGGCGCAAATGGCGTTTTTTATGCTGTTGGCAGGCACGTCCAAAATGGAAAGCATGTCTTCGTATGCTTTTTTGTTTTCGATATAGGGGAGCATATCGCTCATGCTCATCATATTGACGCCGCCTAAAGCGCCGGCGATAAAGGACACGTAATTGTCTCTGGAAAGTTCGCCGCAGGTAATGTAATCCACATCGTATGCGTCTTGAAGCTTGACTACTTTTTCCATGGCGTCTTCCACCATTGCATGGTAATCCTCTTTGCTCATGCGGCCCTTGTCCACGTCGCGGACAGCTTTTAACAGGGCATTGCCTCGCGGCATGGAGCCCATAAGGGATACTTCAAACATGAATACCTCCTAATAAGGAAAGCCCACCCTCTGTGGGCGGGCTCTCAAATGGCTTCTTAGATTTCAAAGAAGTTCATATAGTCTACTGCTTTACGAATTTCTTCAAAATTAGTGGTACGACCGGGAACCCATTTTTTCAGGCCTTCCAAGTCGAGAATTTCTTTGTCCCGTTCTCTGGAATAATCCATGGTGAGCAGGACATCATCGAATTTTTTCAAATCTTCGTCGGCTACATCCTCGTGAGCTGTGAAAATGCAGTGGTCGAATAAATTGGTTTTGCCGATGACTTCCAATTGGTTGCCATCGATGGTGCCGTCTTTCACCCATGCGTTAAAGTTGCCTTCAATGGCGAAGCCTGCCACATTGTCGCCGGCTTCTACAGATTTAACGGCGTCGAGTTCCCCGCCGGTGTGGTCGCCGTCGAGACCTACGCCGATGTCGTAGCGCACTTCTTCGTAATCTTTACCGAACTCAAGGCCTTGTTCCCGTAAAAATTGAATGGGAATGAGGCGAGCTTGAGGGGAATCGATGGCGCCAAAGGCAATTTTTTTACCTTTGACATCCGCTACGGATTGAATGCCGCTGCCTTTTTTGGCCACGAGGACGGTATGGAGATCTCTGTCCGTATCGCGCATTAAGCCGTATTTAATTTTGTCCCCTAAGCGTAGTTCCGCTTCCCGATTGGCGAGGGGCGAATTCCACGCCACGTCGATTTCTTTCGCTACGAGGGCTTTAATTTGATGGCGATAATCGTCGAAGAACACAGGCTCGATTAAAATGTCCATGTCTTGATCTTCGATGTATTGACGAATCATATCCCAAATAACGGTTACTTTCGGGTCGTAAATAACGGCGCCGACTTTTAATGTTTTGGTCATTATTTCATCCTTTCTAAAATAAAACGAGCGATGCATACGCCTTCGCTCGTTTTTATACCCAATTTTTACGGAATCATTTGTCCGGTTAAGACGCTGCCGATCCATTGATGTAAAATGTCGAGACTGGGCGCCATAACTTGTCCTGCGAGGGCATCTGCAAAATAGTGAGCGAAGTTTCTGAATTGGCTGTATGCGCGGCCGCCGCCCACTTGCATACCGAGCTTGCCGCTTTCCGTTACATTTTCGATGGCGATAACGCGCGCGGAAAGAATTTTCGGAAGGGCGTCTGCATCGCCGCGACGTGCGGCCATAGCAGCTTCTCGCGTTGCGGAAACACCTGCAAAGGCGTTGTTGTAAATGGTGGAAATATGGTGTTTGATCGTGTCTACTTCGGAGAGTTTGCTTCCGTCGGGGAAGGTTCTGTCCGTTGCGTGCATAATGGCTTCGTTGGAAATGGCGACGTTTAATCCGCTGTAAACCGAGGCGAGGCCTTGAATAAATAAGGGCGCGACGAGGGTAAGGATTTGTTCCATACCGGATGTGTTGTCGCCGGTGCGATAAAGTTCGTCGATTTCCACATTATCCATATACATGGGGCAGGACACATTGCCTTTTAAGCCGATGCCGTTCCAGCGTTCCATTTTAAAGGTCAAGCCGTCGCTTTCGATGGGCACGCAGAAATTGTCGGTGTCGGCACGGCCTTCGCCGGTTTTAGCGATGACCATGTAGTAGGATGCGTATTCTGCAGAAGTTACCATACTCTTGGAGCCGTTAAGGAGCCATTTGTCGCCCTTCTTTTCTGCCGTTGTTTCGGGATAATAGAAGCTTACGCCGCTTCCCGATTCGGAATAGGCGAGGGCAAGGGTTTTGCCTTCTTCAATAACTTCTTTTACGATTTTTTTCTTTAATTCATCTTTTCCGGCGTTTAACACGATATTTAACGCAACATTGTGCATCATGTAGGTTAAACCCACGGTTGCCGATTGTTCGGAAAAAGCGCGAATAATTTCCGAGTGATCGTAAATGTCGCCGCCTAAGCCGCCTAATTCTTTAGGGATTAATAATTTTAAGTAGCCTTCTTTTTTAAGTTCTTCGAAGACAGCTTTCGGGAATTCCGGTTTTTCGGAAAGATCGCGTGCGATAGGCGCAATGTGTTTTGCAGCAAATTCCTTTGCTCCGTTGTAATATTCCATAGTTTCCTCCTTAAAATAAGTTCATTTCGGTATGTACGGGAATCGTTTCCATCGTGGAAAAAAGAAACCCTACAAACTAATTACAGTTTTAACAGATTTTATGGAATGCTTCAACGGCATTATTTTTCGATTTTTGGATTTTTCCCTCATAAACGACAGTTCTAAGCCATTCAAACTATATATATTTTATTTTAAAATATAACTATTCTCGTATAGGTTCTTTCTATAGATCCCCGTCGCCGCCATTCATAAAATCTTTCGGCACCTCGGAGCGAAAGGTCATGGCCTTTCCCGTGCGCGGATGGAAAATGTCTACGGAGGCGACGTGGAGGTGCACGCCACCCTTGCCGCCGCCGTAAAGTTCGTCGCCGACGATGGGGTGGCCGATGTAGGCCATGTGGCAGCGAATTTGATGGCATCGCCCCGTTTCCAGCGTCAATTCGAGAAGGGAATTTTCGCCGATCTCCAGAGGCGCGTAATGGGTGACGGCACGCTGCCCGTCTTTTCGCACGACGCGCACCAGGGATGTGTCGCCGGGTCCCATGGGCGCATCCACCGTTCCCCTTTCGGCGACCTTTCCCCGCACGAGGGCCACATAGGTTTTGCTTTGTGTATGGCGGTCTAAAAGTTTTAAATAAGCGAAGGGATTTTTACACACCACCATGACGCCGGTCGTTTCTTTGTCCAATCTTCCCAGCATACGTACTTTTCGTTTTAATCCGATGGAATCAAAATAACCGGCGATTTCATTGGCCAGAGTTTCCGTGGGATACATTCTGCAGGGCATGGAGGGAATCACGCCCTTTTCAATCACGAGAATATCTTCATCCTCAAAGAGTATGTTTTGGCGGAAAGGACTTGGGCAAAGATCACTCCTTTCCTCTTCAAACTCGACGATCACCCTGTCCCCCGCTTTTAAAGGACTCGTGCGAAAAAGTATTTCCCCTTCCCTTTTCACGTGTCCGCCTCGAAAGGAGCGTTTGATCAGGCTAAGGGAAAAGCCGGCTCTTTTTAAAAAATCGTCGGCGCGTTTAAAATCTTTGTCAATTTTTAATTTTAACCGGTCATCGCTTTTCATTTTTCCTCTTTTCATTTACCATATTATATGAGTTACATTTCAAGAACGGAGGTGACTATGAATAAGATCATTAATATTATTTCGAATTCGAATTTTGAAAGTCGTCGCACGACGAAAAATCTGATTCAGAAATTAAAGGAACACCACTTTGATCCTACCACCACTTTAAATCCGAAGGCCGCACTGACCATTACCGTCGGCGGCGACGGCGCTTTTATTAAGGCGGTGAACCGCACGAAGTTTGCCGCAACGCCTATCGTCGGCATTAATACGGGGCATTTGGGGTTTTACCAGGAGATTAATCCCGAGAAACTCGACGACTTTATCGAGGATTATAAAAATAATCGCTATCATGTGGAACAGCTTCCTATTTTAAGCGCGGAAATTTATACCAATCAGAAAAAGTTCTATGCTCAGGCCATTAACGAAATCGTCTTAAAGGCGCAAAACTCCAAAGTTATTCACATGAATATTTTCGTGGACCGCAACCACTTGGAGAAATTTTCAGGGGACGGCATGTTGGTGGCGACGCCGTCGGGAACCAGCGGCTACAATCTTTCCCTTGGGGGAAGTCTCGTTCATCCTGAAGTAAACGCCATGGCCATGACGCCCCTCGCCGGGATTTCCTCATCCAGCTACCGCTCCATGAAGTCCACTATCGTCTTCCCCGGCCATCACGTGATCAGTCTCGTGCCCGAACGGCGCTACGCCAATTCCAATTTAGTTTTAATCGACGGGAGAGAACACAGCTACTCCCAGTTTAAACGCATTAATATTAAATTTTCGGATAAGCGCATAAATAAACTCGTCTTCGAAAATAATTACTGGGAAAATATTAAAAGTAAATTCCTCTAAAAAAAGCCCTTTCCGAGGGAGCAACGGCTCCTTCAGAGGGCTTTTATTATGCTCTTTGTTCCCTGTGGTTTTTATAAACCTCACACATGAGGCGATATTCCGTCTCCACGATTTCGCTCCACGCGTAGGAGCGCACGTGATCGTAGCAAGCATCGGAGAAGGGGCGGTTTTCCCGCACGGCTAGAATTTGTTTTTCAATGGCTTCTTCCAGCCCCTGAACATAATCGTCAATTTCCAGTTTAAAGGGCTCGTCCGTATTGTAAAGTTTCGGCAGAGGCACCACTTCCACCACATCGCTTTTTAAAAAATCGTCGCCGAGAAGTTCTAAAAGCCCTTCCAGTTCCGAGGTTACGAGGCGCATGCGGCAGGCCAGCGCTTCAATGGCGATGAGCCCCAGCCCTTCGTAATAACTGGGCAGGACGAAAATATCGCAGGTCTTCATGTGGGCGCCCAATGCCTTTTGATCGATGACATTGTGGATCTTAAAGCCTTCTTTGTAATGGGCGCACTCGAAAATGCGATCTTTCTTTTCAAGGGATTCTTCCCCGATTAGTTCCATTTCAATTTCAGGGTATTTCCGCTTTAAATTGGGATAGGCTTTCGCCAATTCGTAGACGCCCTTGGCGCGGGAAAGTTTTCCGGCGTAAATAATCTTAATGGTTTTTTCGTGGCGCCAAATGCCCTGATCGTTAAAGACATTTTGATTGTAGCCTCCGCCGGTAACGGTGATCTTGTTTTCGGGAATGGCGTACATTCTGGAAATGGCGGCCTTGTCTTTTTCCGAAAGGGCGAAGACGTAATCCAGCTCGTTCATATGGGTGGTGTAACGTTCCAAGAGATCGTCGTGTTTTTCTCCTTGGCGAAGGTCGGTGCCGTGGCAAATGCCCACGACGGGGGTGTCGGGGAAAAGCTCCAATACCATATCCGTCAAATACCAAAGGTGGTGGGCGACGATAAGATCGGGCTTAAAGGTTTCCTTGGCTTCTACGAGGCGCTTTTTAAACGCCGCTCGCCAGGTGGCGATCATCTCCTCGGTCATGTGCGAGTACACCGTGTTGTTATAGGGCATTTCGTCGCTCATGCCGGCGATGGGAAAGGGAATCTCGTCATTTTGAAAGGCGACGGGAAATGTTTTTTGAGAAAAATCGAAAGTATAAGGTGCTTGCACTGCGTAAACCAGCGCCTGTTCCATGCCTTTTTTCTCCAAGCCGTCTACGAGGTTTGAAAAATAAACGCCACTTCCCGTCCGCGTCGGAAGTTGGGCGAGGGTGTGTAAAATTTTCATAGCATCTCCTAATTTTTATTTCCGTACATTTGCTTATACCGCGCAATGGCGTCGTCCGTTAAAAAGTCGTGAGCCGCATTGATTTCCTGGAAGATCTTCGTCGTATCTTCTCCCGGATTTAAGTCTGGATGGTATTTTTTCGCAAGGCGTTTATAGGCGAGGCGCACTTCGTATTTGTCCGCCGAAAGATCCAGCCCCAGGCGATGAATGGCCGCTTCGTATTTTTCCTTAAAGCCGCCGTCGTAAGTCGATCCGGAGTATCCCCCGGTATTGTAACCGCCTCCGCCGTATCCGCCTGTATCGTAGCCGCCGAAGTTTTGTTGATTGAAGAAAGCTTCAAATTGGCGTCTGAACATTTCTTCTTCAAATGCCGCCTGTTCTCTTTCCTTGCGACGGCGTTCCGCTTCCATGCGACGCTCATAGCGTCTGCCGTAATCTCCCATGGATTCGTAACTTACATCTTTTCCCAACAGATAGTAATCTGCGCGCTCGTAAAAATATTCCGTCACCATGTACTGAACGTATTTGAGCCGCGTAACGGCAAAGGATCCGATAATGGGAAAAATTAAAATAAGTAAGATAATCAGAGACCAAGGCACGCCGCCGCTGGAGCGGAAACTCATGGGAATCCACAACAGAATAAACACAAAGCAGCCGCCGAAAAATAAGACCGATAGAAGTAAGCTTCTAAAGGATCTGGAAAGTTCCGTGAGCAAACTGAAGATCGTAATTAAAAATTCAAATACATAGTCCAGTGCCGTGCCGATGGTTTTGAAAAAGTTGCCGTAAAATTTATTCATTCTCCCTCCTATAGCGTTCCATAAACGCCAGGTCGTCTAATTCCAAATCATTTTCCCCGGCTAAGGTTTCCAAATGATGGGTAAGCTCGTGGTAGAGCGTTTCCTTTAATTGGTATGCCAAGTCCTCGTGGGGAAGATGGCCGAAAAGGGCCATAAAGGATCCGTAATAAAGTTCGATGGCGCGCACCGTACCCATGACGCGATAATGCCCGAGGATGTAAAGCTCGTTAAATTCCTCATCGTGCATGGCTTTGCGCGAAAATAACACGCCGCCGTTTAAACCGTTTAAATATTCTTGGGGAAGTGCGTCTACCGCATCGTCTAAAATTTCCGCCATTTCGTCAAATCGATCGTCCATTACAGCCTCCTGAACTTTCATTATATGAGATCCACGGGAATTTATAAAGACATTCGGCTCTTTCCGAAAAACTTTTGCCTTTTCCTTACCTTTGTTTTGCCGGAATAAATAATTCTTTCTATTTTATCCTTTAATATGTTTAAGAGGAAATAAAAAAGAGGACGAATCATTTGATCCGCCCTATTTACATACTCTTTATTTCTTTTTCAGCAAATATTTTACGCAACAAGCGCCGAATAAAATCAAGACGATTAAACTGATGATGCCAAAAACGGAGCAAAAAATAACTGGCACTGCCGACATTAAATACGCCTCCTTTTAACACTGTAAATTAGACTCTTTACATTTTCCCCTGCCGTTAACGCATCCTTTAAGCCACCGGCAGCCTACAGAACATAAATTTCAAAATGGATAGTCAATCATTTGACAATCCTATTGCCTACAGTTTACTCCGTCATCGGACTATGTGTCAATATTCTTTGAATAGTGTACAAAAAAAGAAGAGTGAATCAAAACATTCACTCTTCATTTCATTATTATAATTCGTTGCGTAAGGGATCGTCTCCTGCGCGAACTTTTAAGAAGGTTAAGAGGCCGACGATCATCGCCACGCCGACGGCGAGAGGAATAATCGGCGATTGAACAAATGCCGCGATGAGGTAGCAAATGGCACTGATTGCCGCCACTGTCATGGCGTAGGGCAATTGAGTGGATACGTGGACGACGTGATTGCAACCGGCGCCTGCCGAGGACATAATCGTCGTATCGCTAATGGGCGAGCAGTGATCGCCGCAGACAGCGCCTGCCAAGCAAGCGGAAAGGCCGATGAAGAATACGGGATTTTCTACGCTGAACATGCTGACGACGATGGGGATTAAAATACCGAATGTACCCCAGCTTGTGCCCGTAGCAAATGCGAGAAGGGCGGCTACGATAAAGATAACGACGGGCAGGAAGTATTGAAGTCCGCCGGCGACGCCGTTCATTATATTGGCGACGTATTCGGCGCTGCCCAGTAAATCGTTGGAGATATTCTTCAGTGCCGTCGCCATAGTTAAAATCATAATAGCGGCGACCATGGAGTTAAATCCTTCCGTCAAGCAATTCATGGATTCGCCGAAATCCAAAACGCGGCGAATTAAAAGGTAAGCGATGGTGACGATCAGCGTAATGAGGGCGCCCCAGGGAAGGCCCACGGTGGCATCGGTGTTGCCGAATGCGCCGACGAAATCGCCTTGGAAGCCGCTGGCGGGATCGAAGAAACCGCCGACGTAAATTAAAGCGAGTACGGATACGCAGATTAAGAAAATAATGGGGAGAACGAGGTCTAAAAGGCTGGCGTGATCCGCCGTCGTATCTTCTATTTTCTCTTCTCGAAGTGCGCTGTGATCGTTATCTTGTAAAGCGTCTTCTTCATACTTGAGCATGGAGCCGAAGTCGTCGTGTTTCCAAATTAAAACTACGACGAAAACCAAGGTTAAAATCGAATAAAAGTTATAGGGAATGGCCTTTACGAACATGGTAATGCCGCTCATGCCCGTGCCTTCGGCGTAACCGGATACGGCCGCCGCCCAGGAACTAATGGGGGCGATCATACAAATGGGCGCCGCCGTAGCGTCGATAATGTAGGCAAGCTTTGCTCTTGAAATTTTGAAGCGGTCCGTTACGGGCCTCATAACCGAGCCTACGGTTAAGCAGTTAAAATAATCGTCGATAAAAATTAAAATACCGAGGAAGAAAGTGGCAATTTGTGCGCCGCGGCGAGAGGTAATTCTGCGGGCTGCCCATTCGCCAAAGGCGCGGGTGCCGCCGCTTTTGTTAATGAGGGCGACCAACATCCCGAGAAAGACGAGGAATAAGAAGATGCCCGCCGTGCCGGAAACTGCCGCAGTTAAACCTTCGTTAATGACGTGATCCATAGTGGTAGTAAAGGATCCGCCGGAAGATAAGATGGCGCCGACGAAAATACCGATGAATAAAGAAGGGAAAACTTCTTTCGTAATCAACGCCAAGCTAATGGCGACGATGGGCGGAACCAGTGCCCAGAACGTGGCGTGGGTTTCCGCGCCGCTTGCCGCCACGGCAAAACTGCCGCCGACGGCGATAATGCCCAGTACCAGGGCGATAAGTAAATTTCTGCGATTTGTCATTACATTTTCCTTTCTGATTCAAAATATAATAGCGAATCAATCGAAACAAAAAAAGCCATGATACTATCATGGCTTTTGAATTTCCGTACGAAAAGAAAATCCTAAAGACACGATAGCGCTCCGTTCGCTCGGCGAACGACAGTACGCAGGATATTTTCCTACGTCCCGGCGAAAAGTATCCGTGGACACAAATACTTAACCCTCGGCACGTTTCCCTTTCCCGAAGATCCATTGACCGGAGATGATCGGTACTGATGAAACATGCGCCTCTATCATGCAGATTCGATTGTTGTATATGAGTATACGAAGCTTTACTCGGAAAGTCAAGTATAAACTTCATTTTTATAAAATAATTAAACTGACCCCCATGACGAGCATGCCGAAAATCACGCCTACTAAGGATAAATGAGTTTCGCCGTAAGCGCGGGATGCGGGCAAAAGTTCGTCGAAGGAAATTAATACCATGATCCCCGAAATAGCGGCAAACACGATGCCGAATAAGGTGGTGGTTAAAAAGGGACGCAAGACCAAATAAGCGAGAATGGCGCCTAAAGGTTCTGAAACGCCGCTTAAAAAGGTGAGCCAAAGGGCTTTCTTTTTTCCTCCCGTGGCGAAATAAATCGGCGCCGCCACTCCGATTCCCTCGGGAATATTATGCATGGCGATGGCGATAGCGATGGAGACGCCGACGGCGGGATCTAAAAGGGTGGTCATAAAAGTAACCATTCCTTCCGGAAAATTGTGAACGCCGATGGCGATGGCGCTTTTAATGCCCACTTTTTCAAGGGCCTTTTCCCGCCCTGCCGCTTCCATTTCCTCGCCGCTTTTTAAATCGTGGGGCTCGTCGGCTTCGGGCACCAAGTGGGAAATTAGACCGAATACGGCCATGGAACCGAAAAAAGCGCCCAGCGTCGCCAAACCGGCGGCGCGTTCCCCCATGGTTTTTTGAAAATATTCCGTGGCCATGGGCATCATTTCCATAAAGGAAATGTAAATCATGACGCCGGCGGAAAAGCCGAGGGCCGAGGACAGAAATTTTTTATTGTCCGATCCCGTAAAAAATACGATCACCGCACCGAGCATGGTGGCAAGGCCTGCGAGCGCCGTATTTAAAAAGGCCACACCTACATTCGACATAAATTCCTCCTAATAATGTTTTAAAAGAGTATGGGCGAGTTCTAAAAGATCTAAGCCGAGTTCGTAGCGATCGCCCATTAAATCGTAAACGCCGTCTTCCGTTAAGACGCCGCGGTTAATATCGTCGAGCTTTCCCGCCTCGTCGGCTTCTAAATCTTCGTTCATGTCCTCGCTGCCG
>QWCH01002553.1_pt1 | contig 22366 bp, 15 predicted proteins | sample 1972671 | NCBI WGS metagenome assembly QWCH01 (sample SAMN09866713, study PRJNA288562) | Human gut metagenome isolate term3_stool, whole genome shotgun sequencing... | isolation source: gut | host: Homo sapiens | place: USA: California
ATCTTTTGGATAAGGATATCCGTGGTCGGAGACGAAAATAACTAACGTGTTCTTCCATATCGGCAGCTCTTTCAGCTTGTCGATAAAGTTACCGATGCAACTGTCCGTGAAGGCAACCGAGTTCACATATAGTCCCATATCGTCCAACCGGTGGTAAGGCACTTCAAACGGCTCGTGGCTGCTAAGCGTCAGGAAGGTGCTTAGCCAGGGCTTTTGGCTATCACGACTCTTGATATCTTCATATAAATGGCGGAAGGTGACGTCGTCGTTCGCTCCCCATTTGCTGAGGCGGCTGGTGAGCGGGAAGTCGCGGTCTGCCGTGATCCGGCTGTAACCGGAGCTGAAGAAATAGCTTTGCATATTGGTGAAGTTGATATCTCCGCCATACAGCATGTCGGCTACATATCCTTCGTTTGTCAGGCTTCGGGCAATAGACGGCAGTGTCTGGCTCTTGGCCGGATACTTCATGATGGAAGTGGTCGGCTGTGCCAGGTAACCATTCAACACCGACACGATTCCCCGGTCCGTGCGGAATGAGCTTGCATACATATTCGTGAAAAGCACTCCCTCTTTGCTGAGCCTGTTCAGGTTCGGTGTAACGGTAGAATCGCCACCGACAGCCCCGACAACATTCGCCGAGAAGCTTTCCATAATAACAATCAGGATATTCGGACGCTGCGTATTCAGAAGGACTTTCGGTATCGTATCACCTTTCTCGTTCCCGCACTCGATGCGGGATCGCAAAGACGCGGACAGTGAATCCGTCTCAACAAGGTCTGTCCCAGTGCGACCCCGCATCGAGTGCGGGGACAGGCTTCCCATTATCTCCCTCCGTTCCTCCTCCGGGAAGAAATTGAACTGCGCCGCAAAATCCTGCTGTTTGCTGAGCGATGCAAGTAGGCTGAAGCAAGGATTGATCGCCGAATGGTTCAGGAACTGGTTCTTACTGAAATAGACCATTCCCACATTCGCAGTCGAAGTCGTCACGCCTCCCCGTATCGGGATAAAGAGTATTCCGCCCAATAAGAGAACAATCAGGCTTCCCCCTAACCGCCTCCGTACCGGCGTTTCGGGAAAGAGCGGCACGATAAACTGTTTTAACAGCCAGTATATTCCGGATGCATAGACAATGAACATCAGCAGTTGGCCGAAGAACTGCCCCATCGGAACGCTCGCCATCGCATCGCCGGGCGATTGCAGATAGAAGAAAAGCGTTGCGTCCAGCCTGAACCCCCAGTAACCGTACAGCGCCACATCTACCGCAAAGATAGCTGCGATCAGCATGGCCATAATTCCGAAGTAGCCTTTCAGCAGCTTCCTGTAAAACCTCCCCGGCAGCCATACCGACACTAACGTCATCAGCAACGGCAACGCTGTCAGATACCCGGCTATCGTGCAGTCCAGCAGTAACCCGTGTGTGATTACCCGCAGGTAATCGATTAGCGAACATCCGTTCGCTAAGACATGGTGATACAGCATGAACACCGGCTTCTGGATCGCCAGTATCGGTAGCCAGATGACAAACAGGGCGAGGAGGAACAGGATTCTTTTCTTCATAAGCCTACTTATACAGCTTTTCTCTCAGCTCTGCCACCATCGGATCGGTGATATAATCGTCATACTCCATCATACGGTCGATGATGCCGTTTGGCGTCAACTCGATGATGCGGTTGGCAACCGTCTGGATAAATTCGTGGTCATGGCTGGAGAACAGGACGTTTCCGCGGAATGACTGCAACGTGTTGTTGAATGCCTGGATGGATTCAAGGTCCAGATGGTTGGTCGGCGTGTCCAGAATGATACAGTTGGCATCCGTCAGCATCATGCGTGAAATCATACAACGCATCTTTTCACCTCCGGACAATACGCTTACTTTCTTCAACAGCTCTTCGCCGGAAAACAGCATACGGCCGAGGAAACCTTTCAGGAACACTTCGTTCGTGTCGGGTGAGAACTGGCTCAGCCAGTCGATCAGGTTGTAATCCGAATTGAAGTAGGCGGAGTTGTCCAACGGCAGGTAGGTCGTCGTGATGGTCTGTCCCCACTGGTAAGTCCCCGCGTCGGCCTTCTCTTCGCCGTTGATGATCTGGAAGAGGGCGGTCATCGCACGCGGGTCGTGGCTGATGAACACGATCTTGTCGTCTTTTTCTACGTTGAAGTTCAGATCCTTGAACAGCACTTTTCCGTCAATGGATTTCGTCAGTCCCTTCACCTCCAAAATCTGGTTGCCCGGTTCGCGGTTCGGCGTGAACAGGATGCCCGGATAGCGGCGTGAAGACGGCTTGATTTCCTCGATATTCAGTTTTTCCAACATCTTCTTGCGGCTGGTCGTCTGTTTGGACTTCGCTACGTTGGCGCTGAAACGGCGGATAAATTCTTCCAATTCTTTCTTCTTCTCTTCTGCCTTCTTGTTCTGGTTCTGTTGCTGGCGGAGGGCTAACTGGCTGGATTCGTACCAGAAGCTATAGTTTCCGGCAAACATTTGCAGTTTACCGAAGTCGATGTCCACCGTATGTGTACAGACAGAGTCGAGGAAGTGACGGTCGTGGCTGACCACCAACACCGTGTGTTCGAAGTTTGCCAGATAGTTCTCGAGCCACATAACAGTTTCGAGGTCGAGGTCGTTGGTCGGCTCGTCCAGCAACAGGTTGTCGGGCTGTCCGAAGAGGGCGCGTGCCAGCAAGACACGTACTTTCTGCTTACCGCTCATGTCCTTCATCAGCGTGTAGTGGAATTCTTCCGCGATACCTAAGCCGCTCAGCAGGGCAGCTGCATCGCTCTCGGCGTTCCAGCCTTCCATCTCGGCGAATTTCTCTTCCAGTTCCGACACGCGGATACCGTCGGCATCGCTGAAATCGGGTTTGGCGTAGAGGGCGTTCTTTTCGCTCATCACATCCCAAAGGGTCGTGTGTCCCATCAGCACAGTGTCGATTACCGTATATTCATCGAATGCGAAGTGGTCCTGGCTCAATACGGACAGGCGTTCGCCCGGCCCCAATGATACTGTCCCGCGTGTAGGGTCGAGTTGCTTACTGATCACGCGGAGGAATGTTGATTTACCGGCGCCGTTAGCCCCGATGATACCGTAGCAGTTGCCCGGTGTAAATTTCATATTGACATCCTGGAAAAGGATGCGTTTCCCGAACTGTACGTCCAGGTTGTTAACCGTTATCATATCTTGTTTACCTATTAATTTGCTATCGAGTGTGCAAAGGTACAAAAAATATACGTTACGCCCTATTGATACATTCTTCCATTGACTCACAATTTGGCATATTTGAAACACACAGACCTCGTAGGGGCGGTTCGTGAACCGCCCTCCGTGTCAACAAATGCAGTACTTCATGGGGTTATAGTGCCGTAGAGGAATGAATAACCCGGCAGATAGAATGAACGATGCGGGATGTGTGCTCCTTCCGTACCTACCCGCTATTCATGTAACAGCCGTGAAACAAAAGAAATTCAACTGTAACATAGAAGGAAGACAGTTGTGACATGGAAAGAATATAGCATGTAACATGCAATAGAGGACCGGCGTTTATCCGTTATTGATTCAAATATTCTTAAATACGATCCTTTCTAACTTTCAACTCTTAACTTTCAACATTCAACTATCTTAGGGGGGCTTATTGTATTAAAATATAGTTGACGCTTAGCTTTGTTGCCGATTGGCTGAAATATAAAATTAATGCCTTTGTTATACCTTGACAATATTGTTTAAAGTTCTTTGCAGGCGAAAAATAAATAAGACTGTGTAAAATTAAAAAAGAGAAGGATGAAAAGAAAGTACTTGGCTTTTACGGTGCCTGCTTTGTTCTTTGGTGTTGCCGGCATACATCCGTTGTTTGCTTCGCCTCTGGATGCAAAAGGATCGATCGAACGTATGGCTGTCAGCCAGCAAGTCGCTGTGGTTAGCGGAGTTGTGTCGGACATGAATGGCGAGCCGATTATTGGAGCGAATGTTGTCGAGAAAGGAACGACCAATGGGACTGTTACGGATATCGATGGTAAGTTTACGTTGTCTTTGCAGAATAAGCAGGGATTCATTGTCGTATCTTACATCGGTTTTAATCCGAAAGAATTGCCGGCAAAGACAGGTGAAACGCTGTCTATCCGGCTGGAAGAAGATAGCCAGAATCTGGATGAAGTGGTTGTGGTCGGATATCAGACCATGCGTAAAACAGAATTGACCGGTGCTGTTGCCAGCCTGAAAGCCGGAGAATTGAACCTGACAACACCGAACGTAGGACAGAGTATGGTCGGTAAGGTGGCGGGTGTACAGATTTCGCAGGTGAGCGGAGCCCCTTACAACGGAACGAAGATCCGTGTGCGTGGTACGGCTTCCATTAATGCAAGTTCTGACCCTCTGTATGTGATTGACGGTTATCCTTCCAATGAAGATCTTGTTATAACCCCGGAAGATATCGAGTCTATAGAAGTGCTGAAAGATGCAGCTTCCGCCGCTATCTACGGTTCCCGTGCGGCCGGCGGTGTTGTCTTGATCACGACCAAAAGGGGGAAGACCGGCAAAGCGCGTGTCGACTATAATTTTCAGTTCAGTGTTAACCAGCTGGCAAAGAAGGTCGATATGCTGAATGCGCGTGAATTTGCCGAGCTTCATGTCGAAGGCCATAACAATGCGTATAAGAACCTGTTGCTGAATGCCGGTAAGGAATGGAACGATTCTTATTTCGGCGATACCAACGAGGTGCGTGCCCAACGTCTGGGATCGAGTAACAGTGCTGCCATGATTCCGGAGTTCATGTATAATTTCGCCACACAGGAAATTCTGGATCCGAAATACGATACGGACTGGCAGGACGAGTTGTACAGGAACGCCCCCAGTCACCGTCATTCTGTTTCTGTTTCGGGCGGTAGTGAAAGTATCCGTTACCAGGTGAGTGGCGGTTTCCAGAACCAGGAAGGTATCGTCTTGTCTACCGGCCAGAAAAGAGCGAACTTGCGCAGCAACCTGGATATAGATGTAAACCCGAAGTTGAAGTTGGGAGTGAATTTTTCCATGTCGGCGAATTGGAACCATGAAATCCAGGAAGGCCGCTTTAACCAGGGACCTGTATTGGGCGCACTGGTTTACGCTCCTATATTCCGTTGTTATGATGACAGCGGCAATTTGGTCAAAAATGAAATGGCTTCCTATTCGAGTGCGTATGGTATGCAGCAGATCGAGAACCCGGTGGCGCTGGCTACGGAAACAAAGATTTCCCGGGATGGAATGCGGAATACGTATAATGTGTTCGGAACATACGAATTGGTCAAGAACCTTTTCTTCAAAGCGAACTTGGCCATGTACAATTATAATGAGAAGTATGAATTTTATAAGCCGACCAGCTTGAGCAGCGGAGCCAATCCCCCTTACTCGGACGAAGCTAAAGCTGATGCGTATGCCCTTTCCAAAAATACGGGAGTAAGGGATTACCTGGGTGAGTTTACGCTAAGCTATAATAAAAGCTGGAATGATATTCATAACTTCAGTGGCGTAGCCGGTTATTCGTTGCAACAGAACGAAAGAGACATTGTGGAAGTCAAGGCAACCGGTTTTGAGGACGACCATATTAAGGAAGTGACCGGCCATGGGGCGGATGCCAGCAATCTGACGCTGACTAACAATACGTTGAAGTCTATCTGGACAATGGTTTCCTATTTTGCTCGTTTGAATTACAACTTTGCCAATAAATATTATCTGACGGCTTCTTTTCGTGGAGATGCATCTTCGCTCTTCGGACCTTTGAATCGATGGGGATATTTCCCGTCTGTATCCGGTGCTTATACGATCTCGAACGAATCTTTTTATAAAGACAGGCTGGGCAGTTCTTCTTCTTTGAAGTTGAGGGCAAGCTGGGGTATGAGCGGAAATAACGATATCGGGAATTATAACTTCTTACAGGTGATGAGTTCGCCGACAGGCGTCGTAATGGGGAATGGCTCTGTCAATTCGGCGATGTATCCGGGAGCATTTAAGGACCAGGCTTTGGGATGGGAGTCGACTTCGCAGTTTAACGCCGGTTTCGACTGGTCTTTCATGAACAACCGCTGGTCATTGTCTGCCAACTACTACCTGAGTTATACGCGTGATCTGCTGTTTGAACAGCCTGTTTCCGCCATTTCGGGTACGACTTCCATGTTGACAAACCTTCCGGATTCCAAAATCCGTAACCAGGGTGTCGATATCCAGGTGGATGGACGTATCCTTGCCGGAAAGGATTATGAGCTGAAGCTAAGCGGCAATATCTCGGTAAACCGTAACAAGGTGATGGATTTGGGCGGTGGCAATACGATTATTACCAATGGTGCGGAACGTTCCTATAAGACACATATCACCGAAGAAGGGCAGCCGATCGGTATGTTCTATGGTTTCAAGGTTGCCGGCATGGTGCGCGAATCGGATATGGCGAATATCGCGGAAGACGATAAATATTATAACAGTTCTACCAAATCTTTCCCGGAAGGCTATGTTCTGAAAGGTCCGGCCCGCTCTTTGTCCCAGACAACGGCTTTAGCTCCCGGTGACATTTATTTTGAAGATGTGAACGGAGACGGGGTTGTGGATGATGACGACAAACAGGTGATCGGTTCACCGCATCCGAAGTTCACGTATGGTTTCAACTTGAGCGGACGCTACAAGGATTTTGACCTGGCAGCTTCGTTTAACGGTTCTTATGGCAACAAGGTGTTGGACGGGCAGGATTATTATATCTTCAATATGGAAGGTTCCGGCAACCAGTATAAAGTGGTGACCGAACGCTACCGGAATGAGGCAAACCCCGGTAATGGATGGATCTATCGTTCTTCACGCGGCGGTACGCAGAGCAACAGTACCCGTCTGTCTACATTCTACCTGCAGGATGGTTCGTTCTTCCGTTGCACGAATATAACGCTTGGCTATACAGTTCCCGGCATCGCACGTTTTGCGAATGGGTATATCAGTAATATCCGTTTGTATGTCGCTGTGGATAATCCGTTTACCATTACAAAATATAGAGGGTATAATCCGGAGGTGGATTATAATGACGGTTCAAACCTGACGCCGGGTGTGGATTATGGTAAATATCCCCTGGTACGTGCCTACAATGCAGGTATCCAGTTATCTTTTTAATTGTAAAAAATAAGTAGAATGAAAAAGAATATTATAATATCGACGGCATTGGCAGCCATGCTTTTATCCTTTTCTTCGTGCGAAGGTTTCCTGACACAGGAAAACCCGAACAAGATCGCTGCCGAATCTTATTTTCAGACGGAAAATGATGCAGAACGGGCCTTGAATGGCGTTTATCTGGCTTTAAGGAGCAACAACTGCCTGGGAGAAGGGAGTACCATGTTCACGGAAGAGCGTTCGGACAATATGGGACGTCTGGATAACCAGTCCAGCTCAGGCGAGCCTTTCCAGTTTACCGATTTCTCCTTGTTGCCCAGTAATACCTATTTGAAGAACCACTGGGTGGCGATGTTTACGGCAGTAACCCGCAGTAATTTCCTGCTGACTTATATAGATGAGGTAGCCTTTGAAGATGAGGCGGTCCGCACGAGATATAAGGCGGAAGCCAAATTTGTTCGCGCCTTAGTCTATTTTCATCTGGTACGCAAATGGGGAGACGTGCCTTTGGTCACGACTTACCTGACGACAACAGAGGAGATCAATGCCAATACTTTCCGTGAAAAGAAAGAAACGGTGTATGCTCAAATCGTGCAGGACCTGAAAGATGCGTTGAACAGCGACCTGCCGGATATCCAGCCGGAGTCGGGGAAGGGAAGGGCTTGTAAAGCCGCTGTCAGCGGATTGTTAGGACAGGTCTACCTGACGATGGCGACGACCTTGTCCGATGGAAACAAGGATTCGTATCTTCAGCAGGCGAAGAGCTATCTGGAGATGTGTTACGGCATGCGTAAGTTCGGTTCACTGAGCGAAATACCCTACGAAGATGTATTTGATGTGTCCAAGAAGTCGACCTGCCCGGAGATTATTTTCCAGATTGTGTACAAACAGGGGGATAAGGATTATTACTCCTCCATCGCTGCCAACAACCAGGCAAAAGGCGAAACGATAAACTCCCAGAAGAAATCGACCGGTGCCGGTAATTATGTGAATACGGATATCGTAAAGGAGTATGAAGAAACGGATTTTCGTAAGGAATGGTCGGTGAAATATGCGGATGATGCGGTTGCGAAGTCCTATTTTATCACGAAATTCCGTGATGTCAGCGATGCTGCCGGGACGTTGGGATATGGTGGTAATGATTGGATATTGATGCGTTATGCCGATGTTATTCTGATGCTGGCGGAAGTCAATATGTATCTGGGGGACGAAACGGCGGCTATCGGTTATCTGGATGAGGTGCGTGCACGTGCCGGAATGCCGGGTTATGCGGCAATGCAAAGTAATGTTGCTTATAAGACCTTATGCCCGACTCTCAAACTGGCAATCCTCCATGAACGCCGGGTTGAACTGGCATTCGAGAACCAGCGTTGGTTCGACTTGCTCCGCTTCTTTACGGCGAACGAGTTGGTTACTTACATCCATAATAAGAAACAGGATGATTATGGCATCTCCAATATAAAGAATTTCGGCACGAAGGATATCTATTACCCGATTCCTTTCGACGAGTATAAGTTGAATCCGGAATTAATGTATCAGAATCCGGGATATTGATCGGACATTGAAAATAAGCAGATGAAAAGAATACTTTTTATTATAGTTAGTTGTTTAGTCATGCATTGCACGCTTTCCGCCCAGGAAAGTGTGCAATCACTGATCCAGGCGTTGAGAGATCCTGCATCGACGAAGGTGTTGGTGGTTTCTCACCGTGGTGACTGGCGGCATGCGCCCGAAAACTCGTTGCAGGCGTTTGAGAATTGCATCCGGATGGGAGTGGATATGGTTGAAATCGATTTGAAGATGACTAAAGACGGTCATCTGGTGCTGATGCACGATAAAACCATTGACCGGACAACGGATGGCAAAGGTGCGCCTGCCGATTATACGCTCGAAGAGATACGGCGCTTCCATTTGAAGAACAGCGCGGGCGAACTGACCTCCCATGTAATCCCGACATTCAGGGAAGTGCTGGATTTATGTAAAGGAAAGATACTGATCAATGTCGATAAGGGCTACGAGTACTTTAAAGAAGTATATGCCCTGACAGAACAGACGGGAACGACGGAGCAAGTCGTGATCAAGTCCGGCAACCGGTTGAAGAAGGTGCAGGAAGAAAACGGTGATGTCCTGAATCGGGTAATTTATATGCCTATTATCAGCCTGGACAGTCCGGATGCCAGCCTGATAGTAGACGAATACTTGGCGATTTCCCCCGTGGCCATAGAGTGTTGCTTCAAGACCGAAATGTCCGAGGTTATACAGCTTTTACAGAAGATAAAATCTTCCGGAAAAACAAAGATATGGATCAACTCCCTTTGGCCGTCATTAAATGCCGGACATGATGATGAACGGGCCGTCACCCGGAACCAACCGGACGAATCGTGGGGTTGGATCCTTTCCCAAGGGGCTTCCCTGATTCAGACGGACCGTCCTGCCGAGTTACTGGAATATCTGGGGGGAAAAGGCCGCAGATGAATTAATAAAAGTTCCGCTTCCGGCGTTACTTGTATAGTCCTTCCCGTGACAACAGGTGGTCCAGGTTGGCAACGCCCAATGTTACGATCGCCATCACCGTAGCAGCCTGTTCCTGGTATTCCGGGATGCTCTTGCTGTAGGTGTCACGTTCGGTATGCCAGATTTCGCCGTAGCTGAAGTTATAGCCTTTGATATCCTGTTCATTGAAGTCGATGGTGGGGACTGCTTCTATTGCAAAGACGGAAGCATCCGTGCCTCCCGGCTGTGTCGGCTTGGTGAAAGGGCCGGCTTCTTTTACTTCGAACGGATAGTCGGGGCGGATTTTCTTGATAGGCTCGCAAATCTTGACGAAATCTTTATACATGGCCTTCGGAACGTCGATACCTACCGGAGGTGTCGGACCGCCGTCGCGGTTGAAGAGGTTGGAGATTTTGTCTAACTTATCTTTATTCGCTTTCACCCAGGCTGTAGAACCGAGCAGGCCGAATTCTTCGCCGGCAAAGGCGCAGAACAGCATTGTCCGCTTAGGCTTTGCCCCGGATTTCATAATCATACGGGCAGCTTCCATAACCGGGGTCACACCGGAACCGCAGTCGACACCGCCTGTCGCTATGTCGAACGCATCCAGATGGCCGCTTGCCATGACATATTCGTTCGGATATTTAGTGCCTTTGATCTTTCCGATCACATTATGATATTTCACCGGTCCCATCCGGAAATGGTTGCGGATGTCGAATTCGAGGAAGAAGGTACGGCGTTCCTTGACCATCTGTTTGATGGTGGCATACTGATGTTCGTCGAGCTTGATGTCGCAAACGGTCGGCAGGTTGTCGAACGTGAAAGTCGGATCGTGCATGACTGCTTTATCGTAGAGCGCACGCAGCGGAACCGATGCCGATTGGATAAAGCCTAACGCGCCGGCTTCGCACATCTCTTTGTAGAACAGTGCCGGCACATCTTCTTTCATGGGAAGGAGCGGGGTGCTCGTGTTGTTGCGCCAGTTGTCTTCCATAATCTGACGGTTTTTTTTGGCAACCTCGTTATTCTCGGCAATGATGGCGGCACGAATGGAATCGCCCTTGGCGGAACGGTCGACAGGCCAGCCGACGTTTTTGCCGTTAATCAAGACCCATGCGCCTTTGAGTTGCCCTTTTATACGGTCGAACTCGCTTTGGGTAAGCGGTTCCTGCAAGACGTGTCCGCGCTGTACGCCTTTGGTTCCGGCTGTATAGGAGGGAGTGACGAAATGCAGTTCCATTCCGTTTTCGCCTAAAAGCTTGCCGAACCAGGGGCCGCGATTGAAGCCCACCGGCAGCGTACCGGCTTCCTGCAGTTCGACTTCCAATCCCCATTCTTTGAATTTCGAGGCGACCCAGTCAACGGCATTGTCATAGGCGTTCGAACCGATCACACGTCCTCCGATGCGGTTGGTCAGTACGTCCAGATGGTCCATCACCTGATTATCTGTTTGTCCGATTTCAATGATTTTGTTGACGGCCGCTTCCTGTGCCGGAACAGAATTGACAGCCATGCATGCCATAGCCGCCCAAATAAGTAACGCTCTTTTCATCTTTGTGTGTTTTTATAGTGATGCAAATTAAGAGATAAAAAGCACGTGTTCCAAATAGATTTCAGGGAAATATCATATAAACGTAACAGGTTCATATAGAAATAACAGAAATAAATAAGTATCTTTGTAAACAAAATATCGGGCAAGTGAAGTTGTTTCGCAATTCTATATTGAAGTACCTGTTGGTAGTGCTCTTTATCAGTTACTACGCAGGAGGTATTGCCTTCACTCACGTCCATCATTTCCCTACCTATACGATTATTCACTCGCATCCGTACCTGCCCGGCCAGGACGGCCAACCCTTGCATGAGCATAGTTCGGCTGCGTTTGAAACGATCAATCTGCTGAACGATATTATATTGGAAGAGACGCCGGTCCTTGCGTTCAGCATTGCGTGGGTGCTTCTTGCAACATTTCTACTACAAAACATTTATAACTCTGTTTTCCGGATTATCCGCCACAGAAAACTGCGTGCCCCTCCTGTATTCATATAATAAAAAGGTATAGAGAAGAAGATTTATAATCAAACGCAATAATTACTTACATTATATGAAACGAATATTTTTACTGTTGCTCCCGGCAATGGTATTTGGCTCCTGTCATTCAAACCGGCAGGACGATGAGGCGGCTATTGCCGTGACATTAAAAGGAGATACGATACAGATCGGTGCGAACTCGCCGATCCTGTCCCGCCTGAAAACGGAAAAGGTGACGAGCGAACCCTATAGTATGGAGTTTAGTACATCCGGTGTGGTGAAAGCTATTCCGGCGAACTATGCGGAGATCGCTTCGCCGTTTGCCGGGCGTATCAGCAAGTCTTTTGTCCGCTTGGGGCAGAAGGTCGTGCCGGGCAGCCCTATATTTGAGATCAGCTCCCCGACATTCTTTGAAACGGGAAAAGACTATTACCAGGCAAAGCAGGAGATGGAGCTGGCGTTGAAGAGCCTGAAGCGCGAAAAAGACCTGCTGCAAAATAAAGTCGGCGTCCAGAAAGAGCTGGAAGAGGCCGAAGTAAATTACGAACTGAAAAAGAAAGACTACGAAAATGCGGAAGCAGCCCTGAAGGTGTTCCAGATCAATCCCGACGAACTGGTGTTGGGACAGCCGCTTGTGGTCCGTTCGCCGATAGCAGGCGAGGTGGTCAAGGACAACATCGTCATCGGACAGTATATGAAAGAAGATGCCGATCCGGTTGCAGTGATTGCCGACTTGAATAAAGTATGGGTCGTTGCTCACGTGAAGGAAAAGGATATGCGGCTGGTACAGGCGCTCAACGACGTGGAGATACGCCTGGTCGGAGCGCCGGAGCGACCGTTTACGGGAAAGATCTATCATATCAGTGAGATGCTGGACGAAGATACCCGTTCGGTGGAAGTGTTGATCGAGTGCGATAACAGCGAGCGGCTGATGAAACCGGCCATGTATGGCATGGTCAAGCTGAGCGACAAGGCGGCCGAAGTGGTCCGTATCCCGACTTCCGCCATCTTGCAGGAAGAAGACACCAACTACGTTCTGGTGGCATTGGGCGGTAATAACTACCGGAAACAGAAGGTCGAGACAGGCGTTAGCAAGGATGAGAAGACGGTTATCCTGTCCGGATTGGTTCCCGGCGATGAGATTGTGACTGCCGGGGCTTTTTACTTAATAGACGTACGGTAAGGCGCTATGAAAAGGATCATTTATCTGGCGATACATCGGCGAGGCCTGATGTTCGTCCTGTTCCTGTTTCTGGCGGTTGTCGGTTATTATTCGTGGACGAAGTTAGCGATAGACGCCTATCCTGATATTGCCGATACGACGGTGCAGGTCGTCACCCAGGTGCCGGGACTGGCTGCCGAGGAGATAGAACAGCAGATTAGTATCCCGATTGAACGTGCCATGAACGGGATGCCGGGATTGAATGTAATGCGTAGTAAGAATACGTTCGGCCTCTCGACCGTCGTATTGGTTTTCGATGACGGGATAGAGGACTACTGGGCGCGCCAGCGTGTGCAGGAGCGTCTGGTCGATGTGGAACTGCCATACGACGCTGTGCCGGGGCTGAATCCGCTGACCTCGCCGACGGGCGAGATTTTCCGTTATGTGCTGGAAAGTGACCGCCTGGACCGCCGCGAGTTGACTGACTTGCATAAATGGGTGATTATTCCGCGCCTGAAACAGGTGACCGGCGTTGCCGATGTCAGTAACTATGGTGGTATTACGACCCAGTATCAGATCGAAGTGGACCCGCACAAGCTGGATCAATACGACGTCACGCTGGGCGATATCACCGAGAAGATCGAAAAGAACAATGTGAATGCCGGCGGCAGTATGCTGAGCCGGGGTAACTTGAGTTATGTGATCCGTGGAATCGGGTTGGTGAAGGACTTGGATGATCTGGGGCGGATCGTGATTAAGACGGTGAACGGCGTGCCGGTCTACCTGAACGACCTCGGACGCCTGAAATATGGAAACCTGGAGCGTAAAGGCGTGTTAGGTTTCATGGATGGTACGCTCGATATTTCCGATGGTGTGGAAGGTATTGTCCAGATGTTGCGCGGCGAGAATCCGTCGCAGGTGCTGGAAGGCGTGCATGCTGCTGTCGAGGAACTGAATAATGAGACGTTGCCCGAAGGCACCCGCATCCATGTGTTTATGGACCGGACGGACTTGGTGAATACGACTTTGCATACCGTCTCGCATACGCTTTTCGAAGGGATGGTGCTGGTTGTGCTGGTGCTGATCCTCTTCTTAGGAAACTGGCGCGGGGCGTTGCTGGTGGCTTTGACTATTCCGTTGTCCCTGTTGATCGCTTTTATCCTGATGCATCTGACCAATATTCCGGCGAACCTGTTGTCGTTAGGAGCGATTGACTTTGGTATCCTGGTGGACGGAGCGATCGTGATGATGGAAACAGTGCTGAAAAAGCGTGAACGGCATCCGGACGAAGTCTTGACGGAGGATTCGATCCTGCGCCGCACGACGGAAGTGGCACGGCCGATCTTCTTCTCCACCTTGATTATTATCACGGCTTATCTTCCGCTTTTCGCTTTTGAACATATCGAGCGGAAGCTGTTTACACCGATGGCCTATACGGTCGGATATGCGTTGTTAGGCGCTTTATGTGTGGCTTTACTGTTGATTCCGGGACTGGCATTCTATGCCTACCGCAAGCCGCGTAAACAGTACCATAACCGCTGGTTGGAAAAGCTGTCGGAAATCTATAACAGGCAGATTACGGCTTTAATGGAAAAGCCGAAGCAGGTGTTGTTGCCGTTGGCCCTGATCCTGGTCGGTGCCGGTATTCTAAGTTATACCGTCGGGAAAGACTTCCTGCCGCCGTTGGACGAAGGGGCGATCTGGGTGCAGGTGCAGCTGCCTCCGGGAATCTCGATCGAGAAATCGAAGGAGATGGGTGCCGAGTTGCGTAAGACGCTGAAGCAGTTCGAAGAGGTGTCGTACGTCATGACGCAGGTAGGCCGTGACGACGAGGGGGCGGAAGCGTTCTCCCTGTCGCATATAGAAGTCGGTGTCGGCCTGAAACCCTATAGTACCTGGAAGTATGGTAAGACAAAGGCGGACCTGATCGAGGAAATGTCTGAAAAACTCTCCACTATGCCGGGCTATTCTGTCGGTTTCTCACAGCCGATCATCGACATGGTGATGGACCAGATTGCCGGTGCGCATAGTGACCTGGCGCTGAAAATCTATGGAGACGACATAATCGAAACGCGCCATATAGCCGATAAGGTGGCCAATGTCCTGAAGGCAATCCCCGGAGCGGCCGATGTGGCCGTGGACCAGGAACCGCCTCTTCCGCAGCTCCAGATTATTGCCGACCGCGAACGTATTGCGCAGTATGGACTGAACGTCTCGGATGTGGCAGACCTGATCGAGCTGGCGATCGGTGGGAAAGCAATCTCCCAAATCTTTGTCGGCAGTAAGAGCTACGATGTGATCTGCCGCTTCGACGATGCCAGCCGCAACTCTCCCGAACGGATCGGAAACCTGTTGCTGACGACGGATGCCGGAACGAAGATCCCGCTTTCGCAGGTGGCCGCTATCAAGATGACGACCGGTGCGAGCACGATCACCCGCGAGATGAACAAGCGTCACCTGACTGTCCGTGTAAACCTGCGTGGCGTCGACCTGACGGCTTTCCTGAATAAGGCGAATAAGATAATCGACCGGGATGTGAAGTACGATCACGAACAGGTGCATCTGAAATGGGCCGGACAGTTCGAGAATCAGTATCGTGCCTATAACCGTCTGGCGGCTGTCGTGCCGTTGGCGTTGGGGATCATGCTGTTGCTTTTGTTTGCCGCCTGCGGCAAGTTCCGGCAGGCTGCCCTGATGATGTGTGTGGTTCCGCTGGCGCTGTTTGGCGGTATGCTGGCGCTGAATGTGCGGGGTATGACGCTGAATGTGTCGTCCGCAGTCGGCTTCATCGCCCTGATCGGTGTCGCGATCCAGAACGGGGTGATTATGATCTCGCATATCAATAACCTGCGTACTCGCGGACGCGATTTCAAGGAATCGGTTATTACCGGGACGAAGCACCGTTTCCGCCCGATCCTGATGACGGCGACGGTTGCCGTGCTCGGTTTGCTTCCGGCATCCCTCAGTACCGGTATCGGTTCGGATGTGCAACGTCCGTTAGCAACGGTGATTGTGTATGGTCTGCTGTTTGCGACAATCATCACCTTGTATGTGCTTCCGGCTCTCTATTATATGGTGGAAAAACATTACCTTGACAAAGAACCCCTCCGCGAAGTGGATAAAAGCATCGGTAGCGGGGAGTCGTTGTTATGAGTTCATCGTCAACGGCGATGTGGTAACATAAGAGTGACCGATGTGGTAACATCGTCGTGTGCGATGCGGTAACATCCGATGCCCGGAGCAAAGACCGCTCTTTTCTTTTTTGCTATTGTTGAATATTAAAGAATAAACAGACAAATGAAACTATACATATCTATCGCCTGCCTATGTGCAACACTGACAGCCTCAGCCCAGCAGATCATCCCCCTTTCCTATCACCAGTATATGGAAAAGGTGGCGGAAGGGAATCTGGAATATGCCGCCGAACGGCTCAACGTGAATGTCTCTGAAGCGGAGGTGACGGCAGCCAAAGTGTTTAATGATCCCAATCTGGCCGTCTCTTATTATAATAACGAGAATAACAACCTTCAGATGGGAGAAGGGGTGGAAGTCGAACTGAGCAAGACCTTCAGTTTCGGCAAGCGTGGTGCGGGGATCGCCCTTGCCCGCAGCGAAAGCGAACTGACGAAGGCATTGCTTGCCGACTATTTCCGTAACCTGCGTGCCGAAGCGACCGTTTCCTATCTGGAAGCCTTGAAGCAATACGAACTGTACAAGGTAAAAGAGAATGCCTACGAGACGATCCGGCAGCTTGCCGAAAGCGACAGTGTACGCTATCGGTTGGGGAAAATCATGGAGATCGATGCTACACAGAGCCGCTTGGAAGCCGGAATCCTGCATAACGAACTGCTGCAGGCCGACGCCGAGTTGCAGAATGCCTTCTCCAATCTGAACCTCCTGACCGGTACACTTGCCCACGATACCCTTTTCCAGCCGGAAGCCGTTCTGCGCATATCGCCGCGCGAGTTTGTGATGGCCGATCTGCTTTCGAATGCGGTAGAGAACCGGGCTGATCTGGTTGCCGCGCTCAAGAATAAGGAAGTCGCTTCCCGTGCCCTGAAAGTGGCCCGGCGCGACCGGAATACGGATGTGGATCTTTCCATCGCCGTCAGTCGCAATGCCCGGGTGCATAACGAAGAAGCGCCTGCTCCTCCCTTTACCGGGGTGACGGCAGGTGTTGCCATCCCCTTGAAGTTTTCCAATTTCAACAAGGGGGCAGTCCGTGCCGCCCGCTTTCGCGAGCAACAGGCCGAGACGCAATACCAGCAGGCTTTATTACAAGTTCAGACAGAGGTGATGCAGGCCTATCGCAGTTACCAGTCTTTCTCTAAACAGGTGGAGCATTACGAGAATGGTATGCTTAGCCAGGCGCGTGAGGTGATAGACGGGAAAATCTACAGCTACAACCGGGGCGAAGTCTCACTTCTGGAAGTACTGGACGCACAACGGACGTATGACGACGTGCAAGCCCAATACATCGAAACGTTGTTTAACCACAGCACCGCTTTGGTTGAGTTGGAGAAGAGCGCCGGGGTTTGGGATGTAGAACTATAGAGGCGGCTTGGGTGCTTCGCTTTGATCAATATGGATGACCTTTCGTGCTTCCGAAGTCGTAAACAAGAAGTTGAAGCGTACGACGTTCGAGAGGGAAGCCAAAAGATCAAGCCAAAAGTGATACATTCATTTTCTCAAGAGCCTTTTACTTAACCACCTCCTTACCGGTTCGTCGTAAAGTTTCAGGCAGAGGTAAGCTAAAATGATACTACCTGCGTAGACTGCTATTGCCATGGGCCAGATTTCGGCGAAGGTGTAGAGTTCGTTGTCTATCAGCCAGGCGTAGAACAGGTACATGATCGGGTAGTGGACGGCGTAGAGAGGATAGGAGATGTCACCTAAGAATTTGCAAACCTGCGTGGAACGTTTGTCCGTCGTCCTGCCCGAAGCGCCTAACCAGACAAGGACCGGAAAAACAAGGATGATGCAGATCGCTTCGAAAAGTCCGTTGAGGCTGAAAGGAACTTCTGCTTTCAGGTAAGGTACACAGAAAAGAAGGAGCAGGACGGCCGAGCAGATCCAGAAAGCGCCTCTCATCTTGAACGGTTTGAAGGTGCGGGATAACAACATTCCCAACGAGAAGGGGAAAAGCATACGCAAGGAACCGCCGAGGAAATTCACACCGTCAAGCGTCCAGCCCACACCGATCATGTCATATCCCGAAACATCGAAAAGGGTGAATCCCGCCAACCCTGCGCCTAACAGGACGACGAGCACGGTCAGGGCTTTGGTGGAAAGGCGGTGGATGAAGAGGGCGTAAAGGATGTTGCCGATATATTCGAAAAAGAGCGACCAGCTCGGGCCGTTGAGCGGAAACATCTCGCCGTTGCCACGCACCTCATATCTCGCACCGGGCAGGGCGGGGATGAAAAACATCGCGCAGAGTGCGGACAACATCACGGCCGAGACCGCCACGTGCTTGCCGTCCCACTGGACGGAGCCTTGTATGAAGAAGGCTATCGCCCCTAAAATCACTCCCATGATGATCATCGGATGAAGACGGATCAGGCGTCGCTTGAAAAAGTTTCCGGTCGTCATCGTTTTCCCCAGGCGGTCGTCGTAGGCGTAACCGATGACGAAGCCGGAGAGGATGAAGAAAAAGTCGACAGCTAAGTAGCCGTGGTTGATGGTTGTAATCGGAGTCCCTCCGGCGGCAAAGGAAAGGCCCTCGAAGATGTGGTAGAAGACAACCAGCAGGGCTGCCACTCCACGCAAGCCGTCGAGGAGTTCGTAATGGGGTTTGCTGTCTGTAAATGCGGCTGAAGGGATTACTGTTTCTGACATGGATGTTGATTTTGAATTAGGTATTACTAATAGAGGGGTGTATCAAAACAGCCTTGTCCCCACGCTTGACGCGGGGTCGCAAAAGAACAAGTATAGCCGGTTCTAATGCGATCCCGCGTCAAGCGCGGGAACAAGGCCTTTATTTTTTAATTCTTAATTCCCTACAGCCATTCTCCCATGAACGCATCCATCTCTTCCGCATGCGCTTCGAGGCTCTGGAGGAGCTTGAACTGTGCTTTCGTACGGATCAGGTTGTGTTTGGGGCTGTGGATTTTGTAGTATGTGTCGCCGTTGATGTAGTCGGTCAGGAAACGGACGGTCTGCATATAAGTCAACAGGCGGCCACCATACGGGAGCAGCTTGATCTCCGTCGGTGTCAGGAATGACTTGGCTTTTTCCATGTAGCCGCGCGTGTAGGCTTTGAAGATGTCCATATTGACGTTGACGTTGTCCAGGTTCTCATCGTCTTCGGCGCCGGTGTTGGCTCCCGTGCGGATGAAGTCGCCGATGTCGGACAGGACGAAGCCCGGCATGACGGTGTCGAGGTCGATCACACACAAAACTTTGTCGGTCTCGGCGTCGAACATCATGTTATTGACTTTCGTGTCGCAATGGTTCGTACGTTTCTTCAGCTTGCCTTCGCGGTAGAGGCGTTCCTGGATGCACATGGCTTCGGCGCGTTTCTCGATCTCGTCGATCAGGTCTTTCACTTCGTTCAGACGTCCGGCGGCATTCGCTTTCACGGCGTCGTGGAACTGTTCGAGACGGAACTCCATGTTATGGAAGTTGGGGATCGTTTCGCCCAGTGTGCCTTCCGGAATATCGGACAGCATGGACTGGAAGTCGCCGAACGCCTTGCCGGCTTCGTAAGACAGTTCGGGTGTCACCTCTTCGTAGCTCTTGCTGTTCGGGATGAACAGGCATACGCGCCAATAGCTGTCGCCGTCGAAGTAATACAGTTTGTTGTCTTTTGTCGGAAGGAAGGTCAGCACCTTGCGGTCGATATCGCTTTCGCCTTTTTCCTCCAGTTTCTTACGGATATGTGAAGTGACGACCTGGATGTTATTTTGCAACATATCCACATTGGTGAAGATCAGGTGGTTGATGCGTTGCAACACGTATTTGATTTCGCCTTTTTCGTTCGTTACTTTCAGCGTATCGTTGATGTGTCCGTTTCCGAATGGTTCTGCGGAAACAACTTTCTCTGTGAGCTGGAACTGGTCCAGGATGTTCAGCAATTGTTCTTTAGTTTTTGACATGGTATAATGTTAATTGATAAATGAAACTAAGCTGGTACACTGTTTTCATAAAGGAACTCAGGAGCGAATCCGATCTCATTATTCCAATCGATCGTAAAAGGATCAATATTGAATCGTTTGAAATAATTCAGATCACGAAGTTTGCTGCAAATTCCTTTAGACAGCAAGGAAGAAAAATCCATTAATTTTTCCTGGCCGTCACTAAACCAAATACGTAAAATATAATCGTGGACGTATTCGGCTTTTAATACAGTAAGCAATTTATTTCCGTTCATGATGCAATACTACTTTAAAGGCTCAATTTTTAACGGCGCTTCATAATTACAGAGACGTTCCCAATTTGCCAATAATTCGTCTTTATGTAAGTCAAGCCATTCATAAACCAACGTCAGAGCCCTTCTTGGCAAACAGCCTGTAATAATACCGTCTTTTATGGTGATTATCGCTTTATATTCCTCATACCATATATGGAAATGGGGAGGATTATGTTCATTTATATACATATAAATAACAATTCCATAGAAACGACTGATCTCTGGCATAGTTGACTGTTTAGAATAACTTTTAGACAAAGATATGTATTTCTTTCCAATCTTCTATGTTTTGTTCTGTGTAATCTGCTATTTCATCTTATAAACGGAATGTAATGATAATAAGAAAGGCCATCCCGTGAAGGACAGCCTTTCTTATTTCTTTTTATAATTGTCAATTGACAATTCTACATTGTCAATTGAATAATTATTTCTTGTTGCGGTTACCGTAGCGGCTCATGAACTTATCGACACGTCCGGCAGTATCCACCAATTTAGCCTTACCTGTGTAGAACGGGTGAGATGTGCTGGAGATTTCGACTTTTACCAACGGATAAGTAACGCCGTCAATTTCGATCGTTTCTTTTGCATTGATAGTAGAACGAGTGATAAATACGTCCTCGTTTGACATGTCCTTGAATACTACAGGACGATAGTTGTCAGGATGAATTCCTTTTTTCATTGCTTTGTTATCTTATTTTTAATTTATATTCTTATTACTTAGTCTGGTAACCGGTATTTTGGGTTGCAAAGGTATGGATTAGAGTTGAACTAACAAAGAAAATCCAAGTATTTTTTCTCGGAAGTCTACTTTTGCGTTATTTTACATGTTCAAAAGCATAATGTTCACGGATAGTTATTATCTTTGTGCAAGATTTTCAATCATTAACGTAATAACATATACAACAATGGTAAATTACAAAGATTTAGGTTTGGTGAACACAAGAGAAATGTTCGCTAAGGCCATCAAAGGCGGATACGCTATTCCGGCTTTCAACTTCAACAACATGGAACAGATGCAGGCTATCATCAAGGCTGCTGTAGAAACAAAGTCTCCGGTTATCCTGCAGGTTTCCAAAGGTGCACGCCAGTATGCTAATGCAACTCTGTTGCGTTACATGGCTCAGGGTGCAGTTGAATATGCTAAGGAATTAGGATGTGAAAAACCTCAGATCGTTCTTCACCTGGATCACGGTGATACGTTTGAAACTTGCAAGAGCTGTATCGACTCCGGTTTCTCTTCTGTCATGATCGACGGTTCTCACCTGCCTTATGAAGATAACATTGCGTTGACTAAGAAAGTAGTTGAATATGCTCACCAGTTCGATGTAACCGTAGAAGGTGAACTGGGTGTTTTGGCCGGCGTTGAAGACGAAGTTTCTTCAGACCACCACACTTATACGAACCCTGAAGAAGTAATCGACTTCGCTACTCGCACAGGTTGCGATTCTTTGGCTATCTCGATCGGTACTTCTCACGGTGCTTACAAGTTCACTCCGGAACAGTGCACGATCGACCCTGTTACAGGCAAGATGGTTCCTCCTCCATTGGCATTCGATGTTTTGGACGCTGTAATGGAAAAACTTCCGGGATTCCCTATCGTTCTTCACGGTTCTTCTTCTGTTCCGCAGGAAGAAGTTGAAACAATCAACAAATATGGTGGCGCTTTGAAGGCTGCTATCGGTATTCCTGAAGAATGGTTGCGTAAGGCTGCTACATCTTCTGTTTGCAAGATCAACATCGACTCAGACTCTCGTCTGGCTATGACAGCTGCTATCCGTCAGACTTTCGCTGAAAAACCGGCTGAATTCGACCCGCGTAAATATCTGGGCCCGGCTCGTGATAACATGGAAAAGCTGTACAAGCACAAAATTATCAATGTACTTGGTTCTAACGACAAACTCTAATTCCTGCAAGGGAACGAGATAAAAGAAAGGGGCGCCGGTTGGCGTCCCTTTTTTTATTTCGCCCGACACGACATATCCTAACGGGTGTAAGTCCCTAAAGCGCCCTGACAACGGTAAGCATACGGCTCACTCGATAATTATTGGAGATAACCACAAGGATGAGGCAAATTATACAATAACCCTCTTTTTGGGCGTTTTTCTATTTCGTCCGAAATCTTGATCCATTTTAGATTGACTCTTTTCACGGTTTTAATCTT
>QWCH01002582.1_pt1 | contig 22141 bp, 22 predicted proteins | sample 1972671 | NCBI WGS metagenome assembly QWCH01 (sample SAMN09866713, study PRJNA288562) | Human gut metagenome isolate term3_stool, whole genome shotgun sequencing... | isolation source: gut | host: Homo sapiens | place: USA: California
TGATAAATATTCTTGTATGATTTTTTCTTTAAATTCTTTTGTATATTTTGGCATCAAAAAACCCCTCCATCCTTATTCCGGATTTCGGGGTTCAGATCAGTACCGCTTTTTAATTTATCTACTTTCATTTATTGCATCGATTATTGCGTTTCTAAATCCGCCGCGTTCTAATGCGTGGACTCCCTTGATGGTGAGTCCTCCTGGGGTGGTGGATTTTCCTTTTAATTTTCCAAGTTCCTCCACATCGCCTAGTATTACGTCGCAGCATCCTCTTACGGTGCGAGTCATCAAATCTGTTGCGAGGTTTCTCTCCATTCCTCTTAGGACCGCTCCGTCTGCTGCTGCTTCCATAAACATGTAGAAGTATGCTGGAAGACATCCTGCCATCACAGATAGAAGCATGGTGTCCTCTTCTTTTAAGTCGTAGACTTTTCCCAAGACTTCAAATGTTTTAATGACTTCTTTATATTCTTCTTCCTTTAGATTTACATTTGTTGCACCCATTACTCCGTCGTTTATGGCAACCGGTGTATTTGGAATAAGAATCATAAATTTGTCGTGAAGCTTATTTAGTTCCTTAGATCCTATCTGAGGCGCTACGGAGATAAATATCTTGCCAGTTTTAACCTCTTCTACAGATTTTAAAATCTCTGGATAAGATGTGTGTGGCGTTGCTAGGACGATGACGTCACTATCTCTTACGATTTCTTTTAAATCTTCATAGACTCTTATATTTTCGCCGCTAAATTTATTATTTCTTCTATTGTAAACGGACACGGGACCTCTATTTGCAAATCCTATTGCCAAGGCTTTACCCATGTGACCTAGCCCAACTACTGCTACTTTCATTTGTCACCTACTTTATAAAATAATTTAGTACGATTCCTAGTACTGCACCCATGCCTATGAGTTTTAAAAGGTCTACTTTTTTATAATATAGAACTAGACCTAGGACGAAGCAAACCGCTGCAGGGATGCTAATCTTTGCGAGGTTATATCCATTTGGAAATACGGACTGAGAAAATAGTGATATGGCAGTGATTAAGATCAGCGATACCACTCCAGCCTTGATTCCGTTTAACATCCAATCGAGAAGCTTAAAGGTTTTTTTCTTGGAAAATAAAAAGTATCCAAGTATCATCATCAGTATAAATTGAAATGTGACAACTCCTGCTGTTGCAAAGATGCTGCCGACGATGCCGCCCACCTTTTGTCCGACAAAGGTCGCAGAATTTATAGCAATCGGTCCTGGAGTCATTTGAGAAATTGAGATAAGATCCAAGAATTCTTGAGGAGTCATCCATTTATTTTCTTTTACGATGAACTCATCTATAAGAGGAATCATCGCGTATCCTCCGCCAAATGCCATCATTCCAATCTTTAAAAATATGAGGTAAAGTTTTAAAATCATTTTCTACCCCCTATTCCAAAGACTATTATTCCTGATAGTGCTGAAAATATAATTAAATATACTGTATCCACATTTGTAAACATGCCCAAAAGGAATATTATCGCCATGACTACCGATGAAAACAAAGGATGTTTTTTGTAGGCGGTCTTGCCCATTCTAAGGACAGTTATAAATAGTACGGCGGAGATGATGCCGCTTATTCCAAGAAGGGCGGATGAGATGAAGAAATTTTCTTTAAATTCTGTGTAAAATTTCGCCACCAAGGATAGGGTTATTAAACATGGAAGGGTGGATGCTACTAGTGCCACCACTGCTCCCACAGGACCACAGACTTTGTATCCGGTAAGTATTGATGTGGAGATTGCCATTGCGCCAGGACCACCCTGTGCCAAGGCGACTATATCAAGCATATCATCTTCAGAGATGGCTTCCAGTTCTTCTACAAAGACGTCCTTTACTATTGGAACGATGGTGTAGCCGCCGCCGAAGGTAAGTGCATTTATTTTAAAAAATGTAAGGAATAATTTAATTAAGCTAATTTTCTTCATATAACACCTCATTTAAAATTATAACATAGCAAAATTATAAAAATAACTTGGGTTTAATAGTTAAATGAGATTATATTAGATCTAAATAATCTCCGTAACCTTCCTTTTCCATATCTTCCTTCTTTATAAAACGAAGACTCGCACCATTTATACAGTATCTAAGTCCGCCTGATAGAATCGGACCATCGGGGAACACATGACCTAGGTGAGAGTCGGCTTCTTTGGATCTAACTTCTGTCCTTCTCATGCCGTACCTTTCATCGAGAACTTCTTCGAGCTCTACGCCTTTTGCAGGTTTGGTAAAAGATGGCCAGCCGCAACCTGCATTGAATTTGTCCTTTGAGGAAAAAAGCACTTCTCCAGAGACGATGTCCACATAGATTCCGTCGCGAAACTCGTCGTTAAGTGGTGAGGTAAAAGGTCTTTCTGTGCCATTATTTTGAGTAACCTTGTAGGATACTTCGTCTAAATTTTCTATTTCTTTTGTAAAATCTTTTTTCATAAATCCTCCAGATTATTATTAATATATTTATTTAATAACATTTCAATAAAAAAGACAACCTTTATGGTTGTCAGTCACTTATAATTTTATTTTCTATAAAAGTTTTAAAATCTTCCTTGGTCATTTCACCACTTGCAAGTTCTATGCCGAGTTTAATAAGGTCTTCATCTTTCCAATCAACCTTATAGGAATTTTCTTTTAAAAGCACAGTTAAAACAAGAACTCCTATTCTTTTATTTCCATCGATAAAAGAATGATTCTTAACTAATGAATAACTAATGTTTATTATTTTGTCTAAATCATCTGGATAAAGCTCCGCTCCACCAAAAGTTTGAAATGGTGAATTAATAGAAGATTCAAGAAGCCCCAAATCTCTGATTCCCTTGCTTCCCCCAGATTTTTCGATAAGCATCTCGTGGAGTTTAAATATTAAATCTACGGAAGGTTTTTTCACTTTGCTAGCTCCTTAAATGCCAAGATATGTTCATCTACGAATTCTTCTGCATCTTTTAAAATTCTGTCTTCACTATTTAGACTTATGTTAAAAGGAATTGATTGCTCTCTTATCGCCTGTCTTAAAAATATATTTACTGCACTTGATAGATTGAGTCCAAGTTCATTGAATAATTTGTCCGCCTCATTCTTTAAATCTGAATCTACTCTTATACTTATAGTTGTACTTGACATAGTATCCCCCCTTAAATATATTATAGCATTTTCTATTACAACGTCAATACATGGTAACACAAAACACTTTAAGAGTTCATGTCTTCAAACTTGGATAAGTCATGATATAATATTAATAATAATATTGGAGGTTACTATGAAAAATAATAATAAATCTAATAAATCTTTAGAAAAAATAAATAAAGAAAAAGAAAATTCGAGAAAGAGCAACCTGACCTTCGGTGTGATTTCCATACTCATCCCAATAGGTGCAGAGTTTTACTTCGGCAAGAGCCCATATATGGAAAGTACGACTCTTATGATGATTTTGTGGATGTTTGTAAACTATATGTTTTTAACTACCACCTACCAACTCATCGTAAACTACACGCCGATCATGACTCTAAAGGGACTTACCATGAGAAAGACGAGGCTAAATTTAAATCTTCTCACCTACTATGCGGCGATTGTGTTTTTTAACGCATACTTTCTCTACAATCTATACACCAGAGACAATGTAATCATCTCAAGGCTTGCAAATCCAATACTTATGGTGATGGTACTACTAACATTTTTTATAAATCTATACAGCGGAATCTTTCCAAAGATTACGAAGAAGGACAATGTGACCCTCTACGATGTAAGTGACAAGCTTCCATTTAGAAATGGTCGTGAAAAGGTGGATGTGCTTGCTGGGATTTATGAAGGCGGCCTTGTGGTTGGGATAAATAAATTTAGATTTTCCACGATTAATAATATTTTTGAAGATAAGGATACCTTGGTCATCCGTGGCAAGGACGAAGAGGGCGCTTACAGGGTAAATATTTCCGCTCCAAAGACCAAGTACATGATGAAAAACTATATAAGAGCAGCAGAAGAGTTGAAATTTCTTTCTAGGGACGTTATAAATATTTCTTATGAAGATCTATAATCTTTACATGAGTTTTACACAAAATATATGTTTGTAAAATTGTGGATAATGTGGATAAGATTGGGGATAAGGGAATTACAGCGTTTATAACTGTTGATAAAAAATGTGGATGGATTTTAAAATAATTTTAAAAGTCCATCCACTTTTCATATGCTCTATCTAGCTTATTTACTAAGTTTTCTCGCTCAAGGCTAAGTTTATTTATAGTTTCAAAATCTCCATCAAGACTTGCATTTGAGAGGTCTTCATCGATTGTGGATAATTTATTTTCGATTTCCACAATTTGATCTTCCAACTCTTTAAATTCTTTCTCACGCTTTCTTTTTTCTTCTCTTTTCTGTCTCTCTTCTTTTTTTATTTGTGCTCTTTCTGTCTTGGAAATATATACCTCTTCTTCCTCTTCTTCTGCGGTAGTCTTTTCCAAGAAGTAATCGTAGCCGCCTAAGTATTCCGTCATTTTATCTTCTTCCATGTAGAGAAGTTTATTTATGACATGGTTTAGAAAGTATCTGTCGTGGGAGATTGCAAGGATTGTTCCTTCATATTGAAGGAGCGCATCCTCAAGGGCTTCCTTCGAATCTATGTCTAAATGGTTTGTCGGTTCGTCAAGAAGTAAAAAGTTGGAGCCTTTTAAAATTATTTTTAAAATGGCAACTCTTGCTTTTTCTCCACCAGAAAGTTCCCTAATGGCCTTTAGAATATCATCGTCTATAAAGAGAAACTGTGCCAAGTATTTTCTGATTTCTGAATATTTTAATTTTGGATATTCGTCCCATATTTCGTCTAGCACTGTGTTGTCTAGGTCGAGATCTCTCATCTCTTGGTCAAAATATCCGATGTCCACATTGGTTCCAATCTTAAATTCGCCACCGAAATCTTTTATTTTTCCTGTTATTATCTTAAAGATTGTGGACTTACCAATTCCATTTGGTCCCGTTAGACCGACTTTGTCACCTTTTTGTACATTGAAAGAAATGTTTTTAAAGATTTCTCTATCGTAGGTTTTAGATAGATTTTCTACGCTTAGCACTTCTCTACCGGAGACTCTCTCCACAGGAAATTTGATATCCACCACTTGATTTTCTTCTGGAGCCTCTATCCTCTTTACCTTGTCGAGCATTTTTTGTCTGCTCTTGCCCTGTCTTATAAATCTTGCACGACCAAGCCCTAGGTATCTTTCGATGATCTGTTCCTGTCTTTTTATTTCTTTCTGTTGATTTTCGTACTGACTTTTTCTGATTTCAAGCTGTTTCTTTCTCTCTTTTGCGTAGTATTCGTAGTTTCCGTTAAAGGTTGTAAGCTTTAGTTCATCTAGAAGCACGATTTTATTTACAATATTATTTAGAAAATATCTGTCGTGGGAGATGATTATTACAGCTTTTTTATAATCTCTTAGGGCTCTTTCCAAGAAATTTATAGATTCAATATCGAGATGGTTCGTCGGTTCATCTAGAAGTAAAAGATCTGGATTTTTAAGGATTAAATTCGCAAGGGATAGCCTCGACTTCTGCCCTCCTGAAAGTTCAGAAATCTTTTTGCTAAACTCATCTTCAGAAAAGCCAAGCCCTATTAAAGTTCCTCTAATCTTAGATCCTACACTGTATCCGTCAAGCTTTTGGTACTCGTCACTTATCTTTTGGTACTCTTCCATTACATCGGATAGTTTCTCCTCGTCGTGCATTTCGCCTTCAAGCTCGCGAAGTCTCCTCTCAAGGGCAAATACCTCTTCGAAATTTTCTTCTGCACTTTCGTAGATACTCTTTGTTAAATCCTCGAAGGGATTTTGTTTTAAGTATCCAATGGTTAAATCCTTGGTCTTTATAATAGTCCCGTCGTCGTAGGAAATTTTATCCGTAATTATATTAAATAGTGTGGTCTTGCCGGTTCCGTTATTTCCGATGAGACCTACCTTATCATTATCTTCTACTATTAGAGATGCTCCGTCAAAGATCACTCTTTCAATAAATGATTTTTTTAAATTTGAAATATTAAGTATTGCCATATTGCACCTCAGATAAATATTAACACATTTTTTCTATCTATTAAAGCGTTTGAATTTGTGAAGAGATAAAACTATTTTAGTAAATGAAAGCTTTTATAAAATAAGAATTTTTGTTATAATAATAACATAATGAGGAGGCGAATATGGAAAAAAGAATATCAGAGTCGGTAATTAGAAGACTTCCAATCTATCACAGATACTTAACAGAATTAATCGACGATAGAATTGAGAGAATATCTTCTTCCGAACTTTCAAAATTAACCGGTTTTACTGCTTCCCAAATCAGACAGGACCTCAATAACTTTGGAGGGTTTGGCCAACAAGGTTATGGATACAATACACAGGCGTTGAGAGATCAAATAGATAAGATTCTAGGAATAGATAAGGTATATAATGCAGTTTTAATAGGTGTAGGACATTTGGGAACTGCCATAGCAAGCTATCAAGGATTCTCAGATTCCGGATTTACTCTAAAGGCTTTATTTGATACAGGAGAAAAAGTTGGTTCTGAAGTTGATGGGATGGAGATAAAACCATACAAAGAACTAGAAAATTACTTAGAAAAACATCCAATAGACATAGGAATTGTTGCAGTTCCAAAAGAAGTTGCCCAAGATGTAGTAGACAGACTTTTAAAACATGGAATAAAAGGAATATGGAACTTTGCTCCGTTGGATATAACCACAGATAAGGCAGTAGTTGAAAATGTAAGATTAAAAGATTCACTTTTGACACTTGGATATTATTTAAAAAACAAATAAAGATTTAAACGAAAATTAAGAAGACCTCGGTCTTCTTTTTTTTGGTTATAGCTTAATGTAGGTTGAAAAGGAAGTTACAAAAAACTTAAAAATAAGTTACAATTACCCGCAATTTATCTCAAAATTTAAATAGTAATATATAATAATTTTAGATAGATGCTAGATAAAAATACATAAAATAGGAGGAAGTATGAAAAAATCTATTTTAATTTTAATGGCTGCCATTATGGTAGTATTTAGCGCTTGTAGCAAGTCTGATACGAAAACAAGCGAAGTAGATAAAACTTATCCGCCAATGGTTAAAGTCGATGGAACTATCTATGGGGACACGGGCTATGAAAATGCCATGGTAACATGTGGCACTGCTGATGGAGAGATAAAGACCTCAGTTGATGGCAAGAGTATGCCAGAAAAAGACGATGAATCTAACTTTGGCACTGGATACGGCTACCAAGTTTGGGAAAATGGATATATCAATGTAGAGATAGAAGGTAGATGGATTCTATTTAGAGATGTTGAACTAAAAGATGATGGACAGATTCCAGAATGGGTTGCTCATTTCACAGCTAAAGTTATAAATACAGAAGAAGATTCGATTATGGTAGAAGCGACAGAAATTGAAGATGGATTTTATTTCAAAGATCTACTTACTAAACCGATATCTCTACCAATCGACAATTTAAAAAATGAAAAGGACGGCAAAACTACCACAGAAGGCCTAGAAGGCAAGACTGTCGAAGTGTACTTTGGTGGAGAAATTAAAAATACTGAGCCGGAAAGCTCCGTTCCTATAAATCTAGAAAAGATTTATAGAATAGAAGTAAAATAATTAAACGAAAAACTAAGAAGACTTCGGTCTTCTTTTTTAATTTAAAAGCGACGCCCTTTAAAGCGGCGCCAAAGATTATAAAATAGTGATTTTCTTAGTGAAAGTTTTAGATTTTAATGGTAAAATCATGCTATGGAAACAATTTTTACATCTGATGAAACAATTTTAAAAAATATAGATTCATTTGAACCAGAGCACATCTTTAAATGTGGTCAAGCCTTCCGCTGGGACAAGTTGAAGGACGGTTCATTTATAAATGTAGCATTCAACAGAGTTTTTCGAGTGTATAGAGATGGAGATGACATCCACCTTGAAGGAGTGGACGAGGAATTTTACAACGCTCACCTGGTGGATTATTTCGATTTAAATAGATCCTATTTAGATATAAAGGCACATCTTTCCAAGGACGAAACTCTAAAGGAAGCAATGCTCTACGGCGAAGGAATTAGAATTCTAAACCAAGAGCCTTTTGAAACCATAATCACGTTTATAATTTCTGCAAATAATAATATTAAGAGAATTAAAAATTCCATTAGGGATATAAGCAGAATGTATGGGAAGAAGATAGAAAATCCATATGGAGAATACTACGCTTTTCCAACCGTGGAAGCTCTTTCCAAGGCTGATCCAAAGGATCTTCGTGAGTTTGCAAAGGTTGGTTTTAGGGACGAAAGAATCGTAAAGGCTTCTCAAATGATTTTAAATGGAGAAGTTGAAATCGACTCACTCTTCACCATGGATTTGGAACTTGCAAGAGAAGAACTGATGAAACTTCCTGGAGTCGGTCCAAAGGTCTGCGACTGCATCCTACTCTTTGCATTTAAGAGGAGTGAATCATTCCCTGTGGATGTGTGGATCAAAAGAGTTATGGAAGAATTATATTTTAAAAAGGAAGTTAAGAAGTCTGAAGTGGCGACACTCGGTAGAGAGTATTTTGGAAAATCTGCAGGCTTTGCGCAACAGTACCTATTCTTCTATGGAAGAGATAATAAATTGGGGGTTAAGTGATGAAGGGACTTATTATAAACCTTGTGGCAATATTAATAGGCGGTCTTTCCGGCAACTTTGTAGGTACAAGACTTAGCTCTAAGTACAAAGACCAAATCATGTCAGGGCTATCTCTTTCAATCTTTGTGGTAGGTATGGAATCTGCCCTAAAGGGAGAAAATTTTATCCAAATAATCCTTGCCATGGTCATAGGACTTGCCATAGGAACCTACTTAGATATAGAAAAGAGAATTGAATCCCTTGGAAATAAAATTCAAAAGATTGTAAGCAAAAAAGAAGGAGACTCAACCTTCGTGGAAGGATTTGTAAGTGGTTCGCTTATTCTATGCGTCGGTTCTCTTACTATTATCGGAGCATTAAACGCAGGACTTATGGGAGATAACTCACTTCTTATAACCAAATCTGTATTCGACGGGATAACCGCATTTATCCTAGCGAGCACATTGGGAGTTGGAGTTATGTTTTCTGGAGTGCCACTTATGATTTATGAAGGAGGAATATTCTTCCTAGCAAGATATTTAAAAGACTTCTTCACACCTGCCATTATGGCAAACATAAACGGTGTAGGAGGAATACTAATCCTTGCAATTGGGCTTACCATGTTAAGGATTAGAGATTTTAAAAGTGCAAATATGATTCCTGCTATATTTCTTGGAATTTTATTCGGAGCAATATGGGGATAAGAATATAACCAGGCGAAAGTCTGGTTTTTTGTTGCAAAAATTTATATGTTTTTCGAAATTAATAAAAAATAATAGGAAAATTTCTCTTGATTTTGGTATTTAAAAATAAAAAGAAGCACCAGAAAATGGTTGAAAAAATATAGAATTATACACCCAAAATTTCACAAAATTTTCTATATATGTGGTAATATTTTGATTAGAGAGAAATAAATTGAAAGTGGATAAGTATGTAGGAGGTAATGATGAATATACTTATTGTTGGAAGTGGCGGAAGAGAGTACGCTCTTGGACACAATATTCTAAAAGGACATAAGGACAGAAAACTCTATTTTGCACCGGGCAATGGAGGCACCTTAAACCTTGGAGAAAATACTGGTATAAAAGTAGATGATATAGATGGACTATTAAAATTTGCATTAGAAAATAATATTGACTACACAGTTGTCGGTCCAGAACTTCCTCTTACTTTGGGAATCGTAGATAAGTTTGAAGAAAATGAAAAGAAAATCTTCGGACCAAAAGAACTCCCATCCAAATTTGAAGCAAGTAAATCATATACAAAGAAATTTTTAGAAAAATATAATATAGCAACTGCAGAGTATGGCGAATTTGACGACGAAAAGAGCGCCTATGAATTTGCAGAAAAACTACTTACAAGAGATGGAAAAGTCGTACTTAAGGCGGACGGTTTAGCTGCAGGCAAAGGAGTGTTCATTGCCGAAGATAAATCCCATGCACAATCATTTTTAAAAGATGTATTTAACGGAGTCTACGGTGATAAAAAAGTGGTGGTGGAAGAATTCCTAGAAGGTTTTGAAATGAGTTTAATCTGTCTAACGGATACGAAGACCATCCTTCCTCTACCAACTTCCCGGGACCACAAGAGAGCTTATACTGGGGAGATTGGACCTAACACCGGCGGCATGGGCACCTACGCACCGAATTTAATGGCAGAATCTTTTATGCCTAGAATAAAAGAAGAAATTTTAAATCCGATTTTAAAAGGACTTCAAAAAGAAAATATGGATTACAGAGGCGCTCTCTTTATCGGACTTATGATCACCGATGAAAAGATCGAAGTACTAGAGTTCAATGTGAGATTCGGTGACCCAGAAACTCAAGTAATCCTAGAACTTATAGATAACGACCTACTAGAACTTCTTCAAAAAACTTCAGAAGGTAAACTCGACGAAGTAGAACTAAAAGTAAATAATAAAAAGGCACTCTGCCTAGTTCTTGCAAGTGGAGGTTATCCAGGCTCCTACGAAAATGGAAAAGAAATCCACATCGGACCAACCAAGAGTAGCATCTACTACTGCGGAACAAAACTTGAAGACGGAGTTCAAAAGACCAGCGGCGGTAGAGTTCTAAACCTCGTTTACTCTGGAGATGATTTCGACGAAGTAATAGAAACAGTTTACTCCGATGTAAAAGAAGTTTCATTTGAAAAGATGGAATATAGAAAGGACATCGGTCCTAGAGTTAAGAGGGTCTACGTTGCGAAGAAGGATGAATTTGACCACGAATCTAAAGGAATCCAAAGTGAAATCGAAAATTCTCTTGGAATAAAACTAGAAGGACTAAAGGTTTACAATAGGTACGACCTTGAAATGTCAAAGGAAGGCATCGAAAAGATTCTCTACACCATTCTTAGCGAAAAAGTCGTAGACGATGCGTATTTCGAAGATGCTATGGAACTTCAAAGCAAGATGGAAGATACCATTGCTGTGGCATACCTTCCAGGTCAATTCGACCAAAGGGAACAAGGAATCCTAGACACTGTAAGTTTAGTTACAGATGAAAAAATCGCGGCAAAATGTGCAAAAGTCTATGAAATAAAGGGAGCAACCAAGGAAGAACTAAAGAAAATTGAAAAATTCTTGGTAAACCCTGTGGACTCTCACAGAGTTGAGCTTCTAAACATCCCTACAACCCTTAAAAAAGAACTTAAGACCACAGATAAGAACGAAATCTACGAAGGATTTATAAATTTCAGCGAAGAAGAATTAGAAAATTTCTTGGAAGAAAAATCCCTTGCGATGAATCTTGACGATTTAAAATGTATAAGAGATTATTTTAAATCTGAAGAAAGAGATCCGAGCGAAACTGAAATCAGAATCCTCGACACATATTGGTCAGACCATTGTAGACACACCACTTTCAACACATTTTTAGATATAAATTTTGACGAAAAGACAGAGCTTGATAGAATAATTAAAAATTCCTTCGACGAATATATAAAGATAAGAGAAGAGTTAAAGATTGAAAAACCGATAAACCTAATGAGTTTTGGAACAATTCTATCCAAGTATCTAAGAGCAAAAGGAAGACTAGAAGATCTAGAAGTTTCAAGCGAAATAAACGCCTGCTCAGTAAAGATTAAGACGAGAATAGATATTGATGGCAAGGAAGAACTAAGGGATTACCTTCTTATGTTCAAAAACGAAACCCACAACCATCCAACAGAAATAGAACCATTTGGTGGCGCATCAACCTGTTTAGGCGGAGCAATTCGTGACCCACTAAGCGGAAGAAGTTACGTCTACCAAGCAATGAGAATAACCGGTGCTGCAGATCCAAGGGACAAAAATACCATGGCGGGTAAACTTCCTCAAAAGAAGATAACCACAGAAGCAGCCCATGGATATTCTTCCTATGGAAATCAAATCGGACTAGCAACAGGACTCGTTGACGAAATCTACCATCCAGGCTATGTTGCTAAGAGAATGGAAACTGGAGCTGTAATAGCTGCAGCACCAATGGAAAATGTGGTAAGACTAGAACCAGAAGCGGGAGATGTGGTAGTGCTTCTCGGAGGCAAAACCGGAAGAGACGGCATCGGCGGAGCGACAGGCTCATCAAAATCCCACAGCACCACTTCAATCGTTACAGAATCTGCCCAAGTTCAAAAAGGAAACGCACCAGAAGAAAGGAAGATCCAAAGACTATTTAGACGGGAAGAAGCTACAAGACTTATCAAAAAATGTAACGACTTCGGCGCAGGCGGTGTCAGCGTCGCAGTGGGAGAACTTCATGACGGGGTGGATATCTTCCTAGAAAATGTTCCACTTAAGTACGAAGGATTAATTCCAATGGAAATCGCAATCTCTGAATCACAAGAGAGAATGGCTGTAGTTCTAAGTAAGAACGATGTAGAAGAGTTTGAGAAATACGCCCACGAAGAAAATCTCGATACAAATATAGTTGCAAACATCACAGACACGAACAGAATGAGGATGTACTACAAGGATAAAATTGTGGCAGATCTTTGCTACGACTTCATAAATACCAACGGTGCAAGCAGGCACATGAATGTGGAAGTTACTTCTGAAAACTTCCCTAAGACTTTAAAATCAAATGATAAAGATCCAAAGAATTTAAATAAATATCTTGGAGATTTAAATATAACTTCCAAGAGAAATTTAATCGAACTATTTGACTCCTCAGTTGGAAGAAGAACCGTACTTCATCCGCTTGGAGGAAGAGAAAGTATAAACCCAGTAGATGCAATGGTTGCCCTAGTGCCAACCCTAGAAGGAAGATCAAAGACTGCATCCATTATGAGCTACGGATTTAACCCATACCTAAGCGAAGAAAGTAACTACCTCGGCGGTTACTACGCGGTGGTTGAATCCCTTTCAAAGATCGTTGCTGCAGGAGGAAAAACAGACAAAGTTAGACTTTCCTTCCAAGAATTCTACGAAAAATTAACGGACGAAAAATCTTGGTCAAAGCCACTTAAATCACTACTAGGAGCATTTGAAGTATCACACTTTTTCGAAACTCCACCGATTGGCGGCAAGGACTCCATGAGCGGAACCTTTGAACATATAAGCGTGCCACCGACACTTATTTCATTTGCAGTTACAACAGAAGATGTTGAAAATATCGTTAGTCCAGAATTTAAAAAGATGGGTAAGATCGGATTAATCGACATCGAATACGACGAAAATGGAACCATAGATTTAAATAGATTAAAATCAAACTACGAAAAAATCTACGAAGAAATTAGAAGTAAAAATATTATTTCTATCAAAGTTTGTAGCAAGGGAATTTTGCCAACTATTTATGAAATGGCTGTTGGAAACACAGGATTTGATGTTGAGCTAGAAGATCTATACACCAATAAATTTGCAAGCTTCGTCGTAGAATTTAAAGAAGATAGAGAATTTATAAAAGAAATTGGTATGTTCCAAGAAGAAATCACAGTAAACGGCGAAAAATTAAATTCTAAAGATTTAAAAGATGCCTACCTACACACCCTTGACTCAGTCTTCAAAGGAGCAATCGAAGAAAAACCTGCTAAGATTGAAAATAAAAAGGTGGAAAGAAGACTTAAATCTAAGATAAAGGTGGATAAGGTAAATGCACTTGTCCTTGCATTCTTAGGCACAAATAGTGAATACGACACTAGAAAAGCCCTTGAAGACGCAGGAGCAGAAGCAAAGATCGTCCTATTTAAAAATAGAAACGAAGAAGAAATTAAAAAGTCCATAGACGAATTTGCTAAGGAAATTAGAAAAGCAAACATCCTTGCAGTTCCAGGGGGATTCTCAATGGGAGACGAACCGGACGGCTCTGGTAAGTTCATCGCAAATGTTCTAAGAAATGAAAAGATAAGAGAATCTATAGAATATATGCTAGAAGAAAATGACGGACTTATAGTCGGCATTTGCAACGGATTCCAAGCCCTTATAAAGACTGGACTTCTTCCATATGGAAAGATTAAAGAGATAGAAGAAGACGATCCAACATTGACCTTCAATAACTCATCAAGGCATATAGCAAGATTTGTAAGTACAAATATGCTAACCAAGAACGGACCATGGCTAAGTAAACTTAAAAAGGATAGCTACAAGATTCCAATCTCCCACGGAGAAGGAAGATTCATAGTAAATGAAGAAAAATTAAGAGAACTTCTAGAAAATGAACAGGTTGTAGCTCAATACGAAGTAGTTCCAAACGGATCCTACTACGGCATAGAAGCAATAATGTCAAAGGATGGAAAGATTCTAGGTAAGATGGGTCACTCAGAAAGAGTTACAGAAGATCTTTACAAAAATATCGATTCAGATATCCAAGAAATATTTGAAAGCGGCGTAAGCTACTTCAAAGAAAAATAAATATCTTAGTAATAAGAGGTGCGCGAGCCGCACCTTTTTTAATGAAAAAATTATGTAGAAAATAAAAAGATATTTTTCGTAATATAAAAATTTTTAAGACAAACAAAAGCTTACAATAAATATAAAAGATATGAAAATAAGTTATCTTTATGACTTGCAAAAAAAATAGAATGATACTATAATACTATTAGCACTTAAAGAGACCGAGTGCTAATTAAATAGTTTATAAATTTTATTATACAAGGAGGGACTTATGGAACTTAAACCATTAGGCGACAAAGTCGTAATCAAAAAAATTGAATTGGAAGAAAAGACAGTATCTGGAATAGTTCTTCCATCTTCAGCAAAAGAAGAAACAAATATTGCAGAAGTAATAGCAATAGGAAGAGAAATACTTGATGATGACAAGACCAAAGATGAAATAAAAGTTGGGGACAAAGTATTATTTTCTAAGTATGCTGGCACAGAAGTTGAACTAGAAAGAGAAAAATTCATAGTCCTTAAATATCAAGATCTACTTGCAGTTGTAAAATAATAGGAGGTAGAAATGGCAAAAGAAATTAAATTTAGAGAAGACGCAAGAGAATCCATGATAAATGGAATCGACAAACTTGCAAATACAGTAAAGGTAACCCTTGGACCTAAGGGAAGAAATGTAATCCTTGGTAAGGAATTCGGAGCTCCACTTATTACAAACGACGGAGTTTCAATCGCTCGTGAAATAGATTTAGAAGATGTATTTGAAAATATGGGTGCACAACTTCTAAAAGAAGTAGCAACTAAGACCAACGACGTTGCCGGGGATGGAACTACAACAGCAACCCTACTTGCACAAGCAATAATAACAGAAGGTATGAGAAACCTAGCAGCAGGTGCAAACCCAATGATCCTTCAAAAAGGAATTAAAAAGGCAGTTGAAGCTGCAGTTGAAAGCATAAAGGGATTCTCAAAAGTAGTTGAAACTAAAGAAGCAATAGCACAAGTTGCATCAGTTTCAGCAGCAGATGAAGAAATCGGTAGACTAATCTCTGAAGCAATGGAAAAAGTAGGAAGAGACGGAGTTATAACCGTTGAAGAATCTAAATCCATGGGCACTGAACTAGATGTAGTAGAAGGTATGCAATTTGACAGAGGATACCTATCCCCTTACATGGCAACAGATCCAGATAAGATGGTAGCAAATCTAGAAGACCCATACATTCTTATTACAGATAAAAAGATCACAAATATCCAAGATTTACTTCCACTACTAGAACAAGTTCTACAAGAAGGAAGACCACTTTTGGTTATCGCAGATGACATCGAAGGCGAAGCACTAGCAACACTTGTTCTAAACAAACTTCGTGGAACACTAAACATAGTAGGAGTAAAGGCTCCAGGCTATGGAGATAGAAGAAAAGAAATGCTTCAAGATATTGCAATCCTAACTGGTGGACAAGTAATCTCTCAAGACTTAGGAATGGATATAAAAGAAGCAACCATTGATATGCTTGGACATGCAAGCAAAGTAAGATGTGAAAAAGAACTTACAGTAATCGTAAACGGTGGCGGAGACAAGGCTGAACTCGATAAGAGAATCGCACAAATTAAGAGCCAAATCGAACAAACAGAATCTGAATTTGACAAAGAAAAACTTCAAGAAAGACTTGCAAAATTAGCAGGCGGAGTTGCAGTTATCCATGTAGGAGCAGCAACAGAAGTTGAACTAAAAGAAAGAAAACTTAGAATAGAAGATGCTCTATCAGCTACAAGAGCAGCAGTTGAAGAAGGAATCGTGCCAGGAGGCGGAACCGTTCTTATCGACTCAATGAAAAAAGTAAAAGAAGTAGCAGAAGCATCCGTTGGCGATGAAAAGACAGGAGTAGAAATAGTACTACGTGCATTAGAAGAACCTGTTAGACAAATCGCAGCAAATGCAGGACTTGAAGGATCAGTAATCGTTGAAAAAATCAAATCAGAAGCTGAAGGAATTGGATTTGACGCTCTAAACGAAGAATATGGAAACATGATTGAAAAAGGAATCGTAGACCCAACTAAGGTAACTAGATCTGCACTACAAAACGCAGCATCAGTAGCAGCTATGATTCTTACAACAGAAGCAGCAGTTGGACCAATTAAAGAAGAAGCACCTGCAATGCCACCAATGGGCGGTATGCCAGGAATGATGTAATAAACAATTAGGAAGGCGAAAGTCTTCCTTTTTTTATGCGAATTTTTTGGAAAATTTATGCAAAATTATTTTTGGGAAAATTTATGCGAAAATATATCTTTTTATAAAGAGTTAGACAAAATCCATAGGCTTATCCGATTACAGAAATTAAAAAATTAACTTAGAAGAGTCTTATTTAAACCTCTACCCTTTAAATTTAAAGGTTTAATTGATAGAATAATCTTGAGGTGAAGAATGTACTACGCAGTTAAAAATGGAAGAAACCCAGGGATCTATTCCACCTGGGATGAGTGTAGGAGAGAAGTTACAGGTTTTAGCGGTGCAGCCTACAAAAAGTTTAAAACTTTTGAAGAAGCTGAAAGCTATTTAGGAATTATAGAAGAAGAAATAAAGATAAAAGATATAGATGAGCTAAAGAGTGACGAAATCTTAGCCTATGTGGACGGAAGTTATAGAAAGGAAGACCATTCCTATTCATATGGCGTCTACCTCTACTCAGAAGGCGTAGAAGAAAAGTATAGCGCTAGATTTTTCGACGAAGAAAATGCAAAATCTAGAAATGTCTCAGGAGAATTAAAAGGCGCAATCATCGCCATGAAAAGAGGCGTGGAGCTTGGATATAAAAAAATGTACCTCCATTACGACTACAGAGGTATCGAGGATTGGGCACTTGGGAACTGGAAGACGAATCTGGATTTAACGAGAGAATACAAGAAAACCTATGACGAAATCAAAAATAAAATGGAAGTTAAGTTTATAAAAGTCGATGCCCACACAGGAGTTTATTACAACGAACTGGTGGATAAATTGGCGAAGGAGGCAAAATGAGAAAATCTTGGGATGAATATTTTATGGAAATAACAGAGATGGTAGCCACGAGAAGCACCTGCGACAGAGCCTTTGTAGGTTGCATTTTAGTGAATAAGGACAATAGAATCGTGTCCACAGGGTATAACGGATCTCTATCAGGAAATAAATCCTGCGACGAGATCGGTCACACCATGAGGGACGGCCACTGTATCGCAACCATCCACGCAGAGATGAATGCTCTTCTCTATTGTGCAAAGGAAGGCATCAGCGTCAAATGTTGTAAATGTTACGTAACACATTTTCCATGTCTAAATTGCACCAAGGCTCTACTACAAGCAGGCATAACAGAGATCTACTACAAAGACGACTACAGAGTGGACGAATACGCCCTAGAATTAATCAATAACAACAAAATAAAATTAGTAAACATGAAATAGGGGTATAGGATTATTGGGAGGTAAAAGATGAAAAATTTTATAAAAGAATTTAAAGAATTTATAGCGAGAGGAAATGTGCTAGATCTAGCAATAGGGGTAATCATCGGGGGCGCCTTTGGTAAAATCGTATCTTCTTTAGTAGATGATATAATTATGCCACTAATAGGAGTTATAACAGGTGGAGTGGACTTCACTCAAAAGTATATTGCACTAGATGGCAACACCTATGAAAGTCTTGCAAAGGCAAAGGAAAGCACAGCAGTATTCGCCTACGGAAACTTTATACAAAATATTGTAAACTTTTTAATCATAGCACTTGTAATATTTATTATTATTAAAAATGTAAACAAGATTCAAAGTTTAGGCAAGAAAGAGGAAGAAGCTGCAGCACCTACTACTAAAGAATGTCCTTACTGCAAGAGCGAAATACCAATAGAAGCTACAAGATGTCCACATTGCACATCAGAACTTAAATAATGGAAAACATTGAGAAAATAAAATCTAAAATTGAAAATCACTTTCCAAAACCGGTAGACAACAAAAGTAGCTACTCGGTTTTGATTCCTTTAATAGAAATAGATGGAGAGCTTCACATACTCTACGAAAGACGAGCGAAAACACTAAGAAGCCAACCTTATGAAGTGTCTTTTCCAGGCGGAGCAATAGATTTTGGCGAAAGTCCAAAAGACGCAGCCATAAGAGAAACATCAGAAGAACTCCTCATAGGAAGAGATAAGATAGAAATAATCGGAAGATCTGACTACCTTGTGAAGCCAGAGCTCTTAACTATCTACACCTATGTTGGAATAATTAAGGAAGATTACAAAAGAATAATTCCAAATAGAGACGAAGTGGAATATATCTTTACAGTGCCACTTAAATATCTCATGGAAAATAGTCCGAAAAGTTATCCCATCGAACTTAAAATTGAAAGGACCACGGGATTTCCCTACGAACTAATTCCAGAGGCTAAGAAGTACAAAAGACGCCTAGAAGTTGAAACTGTAGAGACCTATGAGTACAAGGGCGACCTAATATGGGGATTTACTGCAAAGATGACTCGTGCCTTCGTAGAAATATTAAAAAGCGAATAATTCGGAGATTGGATTTTTTGTTACCAAAATGTAATACAAATGTAATATAAAAATGAGAATGGCTGTAACAAGCCATTTATTTGCGTTACTGTAAAAAAGCTGTAGAAAAATAAAAAAATATCGTTACAGAATAAAATGGCTTAAAATAGCGAAAAATTTTAAAATTACTTTTAAAAGTAACAAAAGAGTTACAAAAATTTGACATATAAATTCATATCATATATACTTCTAAAAGAATTAGTTACAAAATGGTAACTAAGGAGGAGGTATTATGAACAAATCACATTCTTCTAAGCCTGTGAAGAGATTCCTCATAGTGACCTTGCTACTTGTTATGGCAATCACCATGGGTTCTTCATTAGTAAAAGGGAAAAATGTAATTTTGAACATTAATGGTCGAGAAAAAACATTATTAACTTACTCAGCTACGGTTGAAGAGCTAATAACTAAAGAAAAAATTGAACTAAAAGAAAAAGACTTGGTTGAACCTAAGAAGTCTTCTAAAATCGAAGAAGGCATGACTATTTACATCAAATCACCAAGATCCATTACAATATACGATGGAAACAAAACAGTTATTGAAGAAGCTCAAGGTGCTACCACCGAAGAAGTTCTAGAATATCTAGGAATCAAATTAAATGAGCTCGACAGAACTGAACCAAAACTTGACGAATTAGTAGATAATAAAATTACAATAGCAAGAGTTACGACAGAGACCAAACAGGTTGAAGAAGTAGTTCCATTCGACGTTCTTGAAAACTTAAATAAAGAACTTGAAAAAGGAAAGACAAATGTTATAACTCCAGGTGTAGATGGAAAGAGAATCGACACAATCGAAACTACATATGTAAATGGAAAGCCAGAAGGCTCACAAATTCTATCAAGCGATGTAGTTGTAGAACCAATCACTGAAGTTCGTGAAGTAGGTTCAAAAGTTATAGCAGATCAAATTCCGGCAGGTGAATTTAAAGGTGAAGAAGTAGTAGCAGTCTATATTATGGAAGCTACAGCATACGATCCAACAGCAGGCTCAAAGACCGCAATGGGAACTAGAGCAAGAGTGGGAGCTGTGGCGGTAGACCCAAGAGTTATAAAACTTGGTTCTAGACTATACGTTGAATCAATGGACGGATGGCCAAGCTACGGATACGCAACTGCAGAAGACACAGGCGGAGCGATAAAAGGCAAGAGAATAGATTTATTCTTCAACACAAGCGCACAAGCCCTTAGATTCGGCAGAAGAAACGTAAAAGTTTATGTTTTAAAGTAGATAATAAAAATTAAAATTAGAGGCAGAAGCCTCTTTTTTTTATGAAATTTTCTGGAAATAAATTTTTAGATTTTTCTGTCTAAAATTTTAAAATAAGAACGATAAGTATATCTTCCTTAAAAAATAAAAACTGATGGTTATATATGTTAAAATATAAAAAAGGAGGAGCTATGAATAAGGTAATTAAAATAATAATGATACTTCTACTTGGGGTGGCATTATTCTTTGTAAATGCGTTCTTTGGAAATCCAATTTCAAAAGCCTTGGCAAGTAGGGCGGCGAATAAGTACATAGACGAAAACTACAAGGATCACAAATTAAAGAGAGATAAAATCTTCTACAACTTTAAAACCGCATACTACACCGTAAGGCTTCAGGATGAAAATAGCGAAGACACCAAGTTCGAAGTGGCATTTGACAGCCTCGGTCGCTTCAAGAACGATACTTTTTTTGATATTAAGTTCAACACCTGGCTTAGATTTGAAGATGAGCTTCGAAATTATGGCAAAGAACTTGCCAAAAAGGAAAATCTTCCTTTTAAACTAAATCTAATCTTATCAGATGAAAAAGATTATAATGAACTGACCTTAGACGAAAAGGTAGACTTCGACCACTTTCCTTTTAGGGTAGAGGTAAATGTATTTGGATATGCAGAAGAACCAACCAAAGAAATAGCTATAAAGTATTTACAAGAAGCATCCAAAACCATGGAAAAGACTCCACTAGAAATAAAGAGTTATTCTATTATCCTAGTTCCAGAAAAAAATAGAAAAGAAGATGGAGAGGCGCTGGATTGGAAAGGTGCTTTAACTGTATATGATATACCTAAGGAAAAGATAAATGATTTAACCACAGAGTATTTAGACGAACTGATTGAAGAAGGGAATCAGCCAAAAGATAATTAAATTACCATAAAATATATTTGAGTTAAAAGAAAAAAACTGGGTATTAATACAGGGAGAGGATAAAAGGAGGTAATTTAATTGAAATTAACAGAAACAATTCAATCAGGTGACTGGAAAAACGAAAAACACGTACCAGCACTACACGTAGAAAGATGTTGCGAAGAAAGAATCAAAATCGTAGCAGAAGTTGGTGAAGATATTGCTCACCCAAATACTTTAGAACATCACATTTCTTGGATCAAAGTATTTGTAAAACCAGAAGGAGCTAAATTCCCTATCGAAGTAGGATCATACGAATTTAAAGCTCATGGTGAAGAAGAACTATTTTCAGTTCCAAAAGTAACTGTAAACGTAAAATGTCCTAAGAAAGCAACAGTATACGCACTAAGCTACTGCAACATTCACGGACTTTGGGAAAATTCAGTAGAATTTGAAGGATAATATAAATAAACCGGCTCAGCCGGTTTTTTTAATGCCCATTTTTATGTAAGATTTTATTATTAAAATTTAAAACTTTAAAATCATTATGCTATAGACCATAAATTAAGCATGAAAATTTTAAAAGATTCATAACAATTACTAAGAATGATTAAATGATATAATATTATAAACAAATTGGATTTATTTATGGTGGTATATGAAAAAGATATTAATAATTGAAGATGACAAAAATTTAAATAAAGGACTTTCTATAGCTTTAAATAAAGATTATGAGGTTTTCTCTGTAAACACAATTAATGAAGCTAAAAATTTTATTGATGATGCGGATTTGATTTTACTCGATATGAATTTGCCGGATGGAGATGGGCTTGAAATAATAAAATATACGAGACAATCTTCAGCAATTCCCATTATAGTTTTATCAGCTATAGATCTAGAAGCATATATAATCTCAGCCATAAATTTAGGGGCAGACGACTATCTAACAAAACCTTTTTCTTTGGGAATATTAGAAGCAAAGATAAAAAGAGCTTTTGAAAAAATAGTGTCT
>QWCH01002679.1_pt1 | contig 22136 bp, 20 predicted proteins | sample 1972671 | NCBI WGS metagenome assembly QWCH01 (sample SAMN09866713, study PRJNA288562) | Human gut metagenome isolate term3_stool, whole genome shotgun sequencing... | isolation source: gut | host: Homo sapiens | place: USA: California
ACAGGCGAATCTCTCCGCACATAGGCCAGACAGCCTACGCCTCCGAGGAGAAAATCATGCAAAACTCAACAATAATTCTTATATACCACAATATACGGTATATGTCAAGAAGTAAATCTTCAAAATGTAGCGCCTGTTAGAGCGAGGCGGATTTTCGCAATGCGTATTATGTACGTATTCCATGCGTATTACTGATTTATGAATTCGACAATACGTATTGCTGCCGTATAAATGACGTATTAGCCGAATTTTTCCCTGCCAAGTAGACACGAATTGTTTCTCGGTCGGATTTCTGTAGTCTCAATTTGTTGCCAAATAAATCTTTCTGTTTGTGTAAAAAAAGATAATGCTGTGAATCTCCGGTTCTGAAGTTCAAAATATACAATAAGTTTTTGAACTGTATTGCGTAAAATAGGATTCTTCTGAAAGCTGGACTACAAGTACAGTCTTGCTACGAACTGTGATGTCATTCAGCGTGTGGGGAAGATTTGCTTCTCGTCCCCAATTTTAATATATGCCGCTGAAAAAACTGCATAGCGATTTGACCAGGCACGCCAAACGTGAGAGTATCAGCACAAATCGATCCTGCATATATCCGCGCTCTAAAAACAACACAACTCGGCGTGTTGACAAAGTGACATTTATCCTCATTTGGGCAAATAAAAAAGACGCCCTCCGGCGTCATCCAGCGTGTCTTATCATCCGTTTCAGGTTCAATGCGGTCGCAGACAAGAGGCAGTGGTCTTCCGCTGCCTCTAAGCCTCGTCGCAAAACGCGCGCTAAGTTATGCTCGCGCTTCTGCGCGGAAAATGAGCCCTCGCACCAGACCTGCCGTAGCTTCAGTGCCTCTCGATAAGCAGGCTCGTGGCTGCGCTTCAAATTGCGCTGCCGGTCCGCCGCAAAGTAGCTGACGGACACCTTTCTTGCGCCGCGTTTGTCGCTCTCGCGCAGGCATTTTTCCCGCAGCGGACAGAGCGCACAGTCCCGCTTATCCTCCGCTTTTTCCGACGCTTTCCGGTTCGCCGCTCAAGCTCCTCCAACCCTTCCTCCTCGTAATCGTCCAGCCGTTCCCAGTAGACGCCGGGCGCTTCGGTGATCTCAACCAGTTCTTCCGAGGCGCGGGAGGCGTTGGCCCTCACATGGGTCGAATCCGTACCGATCACTCGTCCGCTGACAAGACCTTTTTCGACGCACTGCCCCACGACTTCTTCAAATAACCGCCGGAACACCTTGCGGAAGGACGGTTTCCGGCGGCGCAGCTGCGAGACGGTGCTGTGATCCGGCACGCGGTCAAAGAGGTCGAGACCCAGGTACCAGCGCAGGGCGATGTCGGTCTGAACGCGTCGCTCGATCTGCCGCTCCGACGGGATGCCGTACAGGAAACCCACCAGCAGATACTTCACAATGACCACCGGGTCAATGGCCGGGCGGCCATATTTTTTGCTGTAAAGCGGGGCTGTTTCCTCGTAAACGAAGGACAGATCCAGCGCCGCCTCCAGTTTTCGGAGGAAGTGTCCCTGGGGCATTAAGTCCTCGATCGTTACCATGTGCATCGCCAGCTGCATCCCATCACCTCAGGTCGTTTTCCTCATTATAACATACCGCGAGGGTTGGTGCGAGACTTTGAGGACCATTGGGAGACTTTGTCAACAGCGCCAACTCTTGCCAGGTGCGCATAAAAGAGCCGCTGCAGAATTCTGCAGCGGCTCTTTTTCAAATCTCTTACAGCGTGCGCACACGGTTATCAAATTTCGGCACACGGATGCGGATGGTGACGTTATCATCCACGACCTCACTGATCTGCACATCGCAGGTCGCGCTGAGCAGACGGTAGGCGTCGGGGAAGTTGATATCAAATTTCTTCATCAGGAACTTCACCGTATCCTCGGTGCCGAGCTTGATGCTCTCGTCCAGCGTGGGCCGGGAGGCAAGAAAGTACAAGCTGTCTGCCGTCTCGATGACAGGGCGCTCGATGGGACGGTCATGGTAGACCGTGACGCGCAGGCACATACGCCCCGCGATCTCGATGCCCGTGCCGGAGAGCTCACCATCGCCCATGCAGGCGTGCATATCGCCCACAGCCAAGCCCGCGCCCTCGGCATTGACCGGGAAGTATACGCGCGAACCGACACGGATGAGCTTGGTATCCATGTTGGCGCCGTGATCCTCGGGCACCGCGCAGTGGATCTCGCCGCTTTTCGTGGCGACACCCATCACGCCGATCATCGGCGTCAGGGGCAGCTTGATATCATCGGAGAAGTGCGCGAAGCCATCATGCACGGGGATGATCTTGGTATCGGGCTCCGTGATGTGGTCGCCCAGCACGCCGAGACCGACCGAGGTGACCATCACACCCTGCGGGGCAAGGTCGATGGCCATGACCTCCACGCAAAGGGTATCGCCCGGATGCGCGCCGTTCACCGCGATGGGACCGACTGCGCAGTCCATGATGCTGATGTCGATGTCCGGACGCTTGACGCTCGCGTCCGTAATCTGACCGGTGTAGCAGTCATCACACTCGACCCAGAAGGTCTCGCCGTCCTCGACCGTATAATTGGCGGGGTTGGTGGGATTGAAGTGAAAAATGACTTTGTCTTTCGGAATTACACGCATGGCAGTTCTCTCCTTTCCCGTGTCCGCGCTTTACCAGCCTGCGGGCAGAATTCCGACCATCGAGCAGATGAAGTAGATCGCAGCAAGGCCGAAGATCACGATGATCGCGCCCTGTACCGCGGGATGCGCGTACCAGCCGCACTTCCACTCGGGTTCGATGTCGCCCTTCTTGCGGGCGTTGTTGACCATCAGGACGGGAACGATCGACATGATCACGCCGCCGAAGGTACCTGCCCAGCCGATGGCGTCAACGAAGCTGACGAGACCGGCATAAGCCAAAATGAAGGGAGGCAGGACCGTGCAGGCGATGGCGATGAGACGGGTCTTGGTCTCCTTCTCATCCTTGAGCTTGAACATGTCGACGATGTTGGTGAGCATGGAGCCGCCGACCGCCCAGTAGGAGGTCATCATGGCGCAGAGCGCGAAGATGTTGGCGGTGTAGAGCGCCCAGGTGCCGAGAGCCTCGCCCCAGGCAAGCGTTGCGACCTGCGTGACTTTGTCCGCGCCGGTCAGGGAAAGAACGGCAAGAGGAACAACGGCCAGCAGCACGCCGGTGATGAACATACCGAGAATGATGGCAACGGGGAGTTTCTTGGGGGTATGGCGCATACCGCGGGCCAGTTCAGGGACGGCATACTGCGCGATGTAGCAGAAGATGGCGCTGCTGAGCAGAGGAACGGCATACTTCCAGTTGGCATACATAGCGCGGGAAACGTCCGCCTTGCCGGAGAGGAAAGAAGCGATGATGATAACTGCCAGGAGCACGACCATGCCGGTGGACATGAACTTCTCCCACAGACCCGTGGCCTTCAGACCGAACCAGACGACCAGCACGCAGGGGACGGTGAAGAGCAGGCTGCCCGCCCAGTTGGGGAGACCCAGCAGGGTGCAGAGGATGTTGCCGGAACCGCTGGTGTAGGCAATCATGCAGCCGATGGAGTTAGCGCAGACGGAAATAAAGACCAGCACTGAGCCGGCTTTGCCGACATACTTTTCCGCAAGACCGGGGAGCTGCAGGGGCTTTTTGGTGCGCAGTGCGGACTCGGCGACGTAGAGCATGGAGAACGTGGTGAACACACCCGCCACGATCAGCCAAAGCAGCAGGATCGGCCAGCCCGCCAGTCTGGTGGAGTACGCAAGACCCAAAATACCGGAACCGATGTTGGCGCCGACGATGATGGCCATTGCCTCATACATGGTGAGCTTGGTTACTTTCAGCGCACCTTCTTCAATGACAGCGTTGTTTTTCTCTTCCATTGATTTCTCCTCCTGTTTCTGTTTTCAGCCTGATTTTGCAATCCCGGCTGTCTTCTCCTTCATTTTATCGGCTGAAGGACAACAAATAGACAACAAAAATGCAGAAGTCATAAAAAACCTCTGCATTTCGCCGACATTAACAGAATCTTAATGCTTTATTTGTTTATCATGCCTAACAAAGAAGCCGTGGTGATCTCCGCCCAACTGTACTGCGTCATGAATTCGCCGACAAAGGCGCTCACCGCGGACGGCTCGCCGTTGAGAAAGTGGTAGTAATCGCAGTCAAAACGCTCTGTATCCACGCTCAGGCGGTTTCGACCCTTGAGGATCACATCCTCGCAGCCTGCGGCGCGCAGCGTGCGCATGAGATCGGATTTGAAGGTCTCAAGCTGATTTTTCAGCGCGCTGCCATACTCCCGGTCCTCATAGAGCACGGCGGCACATTCCTTGATGCTGCACGCCGCGCCGCGGCGGAACACCAGATAGGCGAACAGCTCCTTGCTCTTTGAGCGAGAAAACTCCAGCGGTCTGCCCTGATAAAACACCTCGAAATTCCCGAAACACTGCACGCGCAGCGTCTTTTCCTGTGCGGCGCGGGCCGTGGTCAGACCGATATTGCGCAGTTCCTCCGCAATGTCCTCCGGCGTGACCGGCTTCATCAGGTAGCCGCGCGCGTGCAGAGAATAGGACTCCAGCGCATACTGGGAATAAGCTGTAACAAAAATGATCTCGAGCGCCGGCAGGAGCTTTCGCAGCTCCAAAGCAAGGTCCAGCCCCGTCCAGCCGCGCATTTGAATGTCCAGAAAGGCGATCTGTGGGCGGAACGTGCCTGCGCGCACGGCGGCAAGCGCCTCCTCCGGATCGGTAAAATCACGCACCTCCGCCTCCGGCTCTGCGGTATGCAGAGCGTCTGTCAGATCCTGCAGCGCCAGCGGCTCGTCGTCGACCGCCAAAAAACAATATTTCATGTCCGGTCCTCCTTCCGGCCCTTGGGAATGATTAGAGTCACTGCGGTGCCGTGATCCGGGCTGCTTTGGAGCTCCATCCTTCCGCCGCAGATCGCAGACAACCGCTCCCGCACGCTCCACAAGCCGATGTGCTCGCCCGCCGGTCCGGCGGGCTGTGCTGAGTCGAAGCCAACGCCATCGTCCACTACGCTCACCCGCACGTTCTCCTCGTCCTCCGTCGTCAGGACCATGACGGTCCCGCCGGTGCGCCGCTGCATGACACCGTGACGCACCGCATTTTCCACAAGCGGCTCAAGCGTCAGCGGCGGCAGCGAAAACTGCGTGACCGGCGTGTTGAAAAGCACGGTGAGGTCCTTGCCGAAGCGCACCTTCTCAAGGTCTACATAGTGCTTGGTGTGCTCCAGCTCCTGCAAAAATGGGATGCAGCCCGTGTTGCTCAGCGAATTGAGGTTGCCGCGCAGGTAGCGCGTAAAATCCGTCAGCGCCTGCTCGGCCTTGTGCGCATCCGTGCGGCACAGCGCGCGGATGCTGGTGAGCGCGTTGTAGAGAAAGTGCGGTTGAATCTGGCTGAGCATGATGGAAATACGCTGCTGGAGGAGCTGCTCTTCTTGCTGCTTTTCGTAGTCAATCTGCACGGTGATGTATATCTGGATCAGGCAAAACGCCGTGACGACATGCGCCAGAGTGATCTCACCTATGATCGTATCAAACACGACCGCGGCGGCGACCAAAAGCTCATAGCAGAGAAAGGAGATCGCCTTGCGGTTCGTCAGCATCCTGCGGAAATTCAGAATGATGGTGATGACGACGACCATCGGCAGCGCCAAAAAGAAGAAATACAGCCACGGATAATCCTGCAGACGCCAGGGCTGCACTACATCGTGCGCCGTGAAAATAGAGATCACGACCAGCAGCAGTCCGTCCGCGCTCAAGCCGCCGACGAGCACGGCGTAGCGGCGCAGCTCCTTGGGGTCCTCGTTGATGTAGCTGATGAGATAGGTGCTGTAAAAAATCAGCAGCGGGAAAGCCGAAGCATAGCAACTGTAGTAGGCCGCTTCTCGGATCTGCGGGAAAAAGGGCAGGAAATCCAGACCAATGCCCCAGTAGACCACGTCGCTCAGAAGTCCAAGCGTGTTGAGCGCCAGCATCCAAAGGAAATAGGAGCGGAAGCGCCGCCGCGAATGACTGCCGAACACCACGCTCGCATAGGTGGAGGTGGTCAGGATCGCGAAAAACAGCTCCAGCACCACGCCGACCGTTGTAAACGGGTTTGCCGGCATATCCCCACCGGCGATGGCGTGAAAGGTCACGATCATCAACGTGAGCACAATACCGATTGTCACAAGACAGCCGATGCCCGTAGCTGTTCTCTTGTCTATCCGCACAGCCGTGTCCCTCCCTGCTCGTTTGACCATTAGGGTATTTATTTTATCTTATTTTGACGGCCAATGCAACCCGCCGGTGACGTTATTGCAAAAGAGCCGCTCAAGATCATGATGCTGCAAGGGCTTTGAGCGGCTCTCGGGTAAACTTCATTAAATCAACTCGCAAATTACAGCAACACCTTCATGTATCATTTTGGGGTACGAAAGCACACCATACTTTATTTAACGGTTTCGTGTCTATTGACGCCATCAAGTATAAAATGTTATTTCTGAATAGTTTCAAATACATAAGTTTTGCCTTCTGGATTGATAAGATAAAACCGTGGGAGTAAGGCTCACTTTTGTCTTGAATGAATCAGCGTAACCCTTATAATTTATAGATAGAAAGCTCACGGATGACCTAAGGAGTCTCCATACAAGAAAGAGGTGCAAATCAAAAGATGAATGAAACATACGGAACGATTCCCAAGCCGCTGGAAGGCATTAAAGTCATAGAGCTTGCAAATTATGTTGCAGCTCCTATCGTTGGACGTATCTGTGCGGATATGGGCGCAGAGGTCATTAAAATTGAAGGCCGCGGCGGTGATGCGTGGCGCGCGACTTCACTCAGCCATACTCGCACAAGTGCTTCTGAAAATCCACTTTTTGATGTGTTTAACGTCGGGAAAAAATCCATCACACTTAACATCAAATCTGAGAGTGGAAAGAAAATTCTCTTTGAATTGCTTGAAAACGCAGATATTCTGATTACCAACACGCGCAACCAATCCCTTGTAAAGTTGGGAATCGATTATGAGAGCATCAAAGAACAATTTCCGCGTCTGATCTACGCAACTCTAACCGGCTACGGTTATGAAGGTTCTGACTGCAATGCACCGGGCTTTGATAATATTGCCTTTTGGTCTCGCCCCGGTTTTGCTGTAGATATGATGGTCGAATCTAACGGCAGTTATCCCTGTAACTCCCGTTATGCCATGGGTGATACGATTGCGGGCTCTTTCTTTTTCGGCGCGGTCATGACAGCGCTTTATCAGCGTGAACGCACCGGGCACGGAGACTTTGCCACAATGTCGCTCTATAATGCCGGTATTTGGATGTCCAGCGGATCCATCATTATGGCGGAGGAGCCGTATGAGCATCGTTTCCCCGAACCGCGCTGTTTCGGCATACCGATGAATCTTGCCTATCGTTGCGCAGACGGCGAATGGTTACGCTGCACGATTTTTGAATATGAGCGCTATGCCCCCCAGTTTTTTGAGGCACTTGGTGTTACCGAGCAGATCGCCACACTCGGGGTTACGGATCTTGACAGTGCAATGGACCATGCTGAGCAGGTCGTACCAATCCTGGAGGTTGCTTTTGCAAAAAAGACATGCGCACAGTGGCAGGCAATTCTCAACGCATTGGATATCGTAAACGGACGTATGGGTCATTTTCGCGATGTCTGTCAAGATGAACAAGCATGGGCAAATGAATACATTCAAAAATACAATTGTCAAAATGGTGAAGAACGTATTCTTACAACGTGCCCCATTCGTCTCGGCTCACAGGGCGCATTTCAGGTCGGTGCGCCTGTTTTGACTGGTGAGCATACGGATGAGATACTGAAGAATCTCGGTTATACGAATGAGCAGATCCGCGAACTACGTGAAGGCAAAGCTTTGAGTTGACCTAGTATCTGTAAGGGGCGGATATATTTCTATGAGAAATTTTGCGCTTTCGTTCAATGCCGTTGCACCACTCTTTTTCATTGTAATGATTGGCTACTGGATCCGCGGCAGAAAGATGGTCGATGAGCACTCACTGACCGAATTCAATCATGTCAGCTATTATCTGTTCATTTCGGTCAATTTGTTTTTCAGCATTTATCAATCGGACCTGTCTGCTGCCGCAAACTGGAGGCTAGTCGGATTCTGCATCATTGGCGTAATCCTTGAGTGTATTGTTGGTATGCTATTCATTCCATGCATTGAATCGGATTCGGCATCTGCGGGAGCTATGATGCAGTCGATGTTCCGAACGAATCTCGTGCTAGTTGGTCTCCCCATAGCTGCAGGTCTATATGAAAACGAGCTCGGCGCCATTTCGATTGTCACGGCAATCTTGGTTCCTTTTTATAACGTGTTAGGTGTTTTCTTCCTGGAGCGATACCGCAGCGGTTCGGCGAGCGTCAGGAAAATTGCGAAAGGGATTATTACCAACCCATTGGTCATCGCAGCTGTATTGGGCATTCTATTCTCTATCAATGGCTGGAAACTTCCTTATGCTGCCGAGAAGACGGTGCGATATTTTTCGCAGGGATGTACAGCGGTTGCGCTCTTTATACTCGGCGCTTCGCTAAACTTTGGCGCGCCGGGTAACTCGCATCGTCGTAAGGATCTTATTACTTGTCTTGTGCTACGATTGCTCGTTTTCCCTATTTTATCTGTTACAATCGCAATCCTCATGGGATTCCGCGGTGCAGAACTGGTCGCGATCCTATCTGCCTTTGGCTGCCCGCTCGGCACTGTCACCTATGCGATCGCACAACAAATGGATTCTGATTCTGAGCTCGCGGGCGAGCTGGTCTTTTTCTCTACCGTGTTCTCTTGCCTCACATTGTTTTTGCAGATATTTACACTTAAAGAGCTTTCGTATATTTGACGCTCTCTCCAAAAAGAAATGCGCCGCTCTTTATAGAGCGGCGCATTTCTTTTTGAGCCTTAAGCTGTGGGAATACCCCCCGGTTCTACCAAAGGTGGGGAAATGGCTTTAACATGGGAAAAACTTCCTATTGCGGTATACTGGCAGCGGAACATATCCAAAATCGACCAAAGAAGGACTATGCCGCAAATCCGATTAGCATCAAGGAATATGTAGACACGTCTATGGGTGATAAGAATAAGAAGGCATTTCAGGCAGCAACTTCAGGTGGCCGTCTGAAATGGTAATGCGGCGTCAAACCGTCAACGTCCTTTTCAGGGGCTACGGCCATAATAGCCCCCGAAAGGGGTGGACCAAACCACCAGCTTACTGGTGGTATTGATTTCGGCGCATCCGGCATAAGCAACAACATGGTGGGCGAGGAGAACGGAGCTTACGCCCCTCTGGCTCAATTAAAGTAAGGCCTAAAGAGGTGCACCATAGCAAAAGAAGATTAATGCCGAAACAAACTCATTGCTCCGTGATCGTGCTGTCGAGTGTCGTACCATTTTCTGTGACTACCCGTATTTGCCGATAGTAATTTGGGCAGAATTCGCGGAAGTCTCTAGCTGCCTTTGTCAGGTATTTCTTAGGATTCCAAAAAAGTGCCATTGTGCGGTGCGCGTAGCTGTCTGCAATGGGAATATATCGATTCGGCTTGAGCAAATCGACGTTTCTTGCTGATTCTGAAGTCAAGGCAGCACCGAAGTTTGACGCGATTAGTGAAGCACGCAGAGAGTAGTCGCACTCAAGCACTGTGCGGCACGGAAATCCCGCCCGCTCAAACAGCTTATCACAAAATTTTCGCCAAGGGGAACCTTCCGGTACGCTGATAAAAGCTTCTCCCCTTAGGTCTTCCATACAAATAAAATCGCGATCTGCAAGAGGATGCTCCGGCGATACACATAAAAAAATCTGATCTTCACGGATCGTGACCCATTCAAACTGATCATGAGAAAAATCATCAAGACCGGCAATGACAAAATCGACCTCGGACTTCTGCAATCCATTCTGCAGCTTTGTCAAGGTCCAGTTGAACTGGCGCACTGTGCAGTCCGGATGCTTGCTGCGAAATTCATGAAGCATTGGCAACCACACAAGCGAGCTTCCAACAGCAAGACTGATTTCACGCTGTTCGGTACTCTGATAGTCCTGAAGGGCACACTGCCCGTTTTCCAGTGCAGCTAGTGCCTCTGCAACATACTGGTAGTATATTTCTCCCGCATGGTTGAGCTTTATTGATCGTCCTTCACGGTCAAACAGCTTTACGCCGAGCTCTTTTTCCAAGCCAATAATCATACTGCTCAGCGCCGTTTGGGAAATATACAGCTCTTTGGCTGTCTGTGTGATGTGCTGCGTGGTACACAGGCGGAGAAAGTATTCCAACTGCAGCATAGTAATCATAAAAGTGTTTCTCTCCTCTCTTTGCTCATCACTTATAGCTTATGAGTTATAAAGATATTATGAGTTATTATTTTTGAGTTGTCAATGCTATAATGCAAATATCACAAAAAAAGGAAGAAACATGTCGGTTAATTGTGAAAAACGAGGTGTCAACATGAGAGATGTTGTAATTACCGATTGCGTGCGAACCGCAGTTGGAAAAATGAACGGTTCCTTAAGCGAGTATGATGAACAACAGCTCGCCGCCGTCGTCATGCATGAGGTACTGCGTCGGTCAAAAATTAAAGCAGATGATGTGGACGAGGTTATTTTTGGGCATGTAAAAATGAATACATACCCCATGAACCTCGCTCGCTATGGTTGGCTCGAAGCCAATTTAGGTGATGTGACCCCTGGCTATACGCTCCATCGTGCTTGCTCATCCGGTTCTCAGTCGATTTTCGATGCCAGCCAGATTATCAGCTGCGGCGATGCGGACATCATTCTTGCCGGAGGAGCGGAGAACATGACGAAGTCCTGCTACTATCTGCGCAACGCTCGTAATGGTGTCGGAACTAAGGACATGGTGTTCAAGGACAATATTATGGAAGGAAGCGCCGGTAACTCGCCGGAAGAAATTTTTGGAGAATTACCTATGGGGCTGACCGCTGAAAATGTTGCCGAACAGTATCACATTGAACGCGAAATTCAGGACCTGTTTGCTTATACCAGTCAGCTTCGTGCGCGGAAGGCGATTGATGAAGGAAAATTCAAGGAGCAAATCGTCCCGGTCGGCGATTTTGACACAGATGAGTTTCCGCGAGCGACAACACTTGAAAAGCTGGCTGCACTGAAATCCGCCTTTAAAAAAGGCGGATGCGTGACGGCAGGCAACTCTTCCGGCCGTAACGACGGCGCGTCTGCAGTTCTTGTTATGAGTCGTGAAAAGGCCGATGCTCTTGGCTATGATTATTACCTGCGGCTTGTCTCTTCCGCGGTTGTCGGCGTACATCCGAGTGTGATGGGAATCGGTCCAATCGGCGCTTCCCGAGAAGCCCTGAAAGAGGCTGGACTGTCCATCAGCGACATTGACCTGATTGAGCTCAACGAAGCCTTCGCTTCTCAGTCAGTTGCCGTTATGCGCGAATGGGCATCTTGGAGCGATAAGGAGACATTCGATACCCTTTGGGTACGGACCAATGTGAACGGAAGCGGCATTTCTTTGGGACACCCACTCGCGGCAACTGGTGGAATTCTGACGACAAAGCTTTTCTATGAGTTGAAAAACCGCCCACAAGCACGTTATGCGATGGTGACCATGTGCATCGGGGGTGGCATGGGTTTTGCTTCAATTTTTGAGCAGTGCAGAAGGGGGTAAATGATGAACGAACAAAAGGTTTACTTGGTCGATACCGTCCGCACACCGTGGGGGAAAGGACGGACGATGGAAAAGCTGCTCTCCTCCGATCTCGCGGCTGCAGCGCTTCTGAAGTTATTTGAACGCACTGGAGTACAGGCGGACCGGATCGACCAAGTCGTGTTCGGGCAGGAAATGCCCACGACTTATCCCAATAATATTGGTCATTTTGCATGGCTCAAAGCCCACCTTCCGGTCGAAGTCCCCGGTTACACCGTCCAAAGCAATACCGCTTCAGGACTCCAAGCGCTGAGAAGTGCCTACTATTTGATTGCAAGCGGTAATGAGACCTGCTGCATTGCGGGAGGTGCAGATAGTTACTCTGCGGCACCGTTCGTCATGCGTGACGTGCGTAACCATTTCTATGAAAAGGATCGTCATGTTCTCGACACGATCGTAGAGGCGGATACTTGTACACAGCCGGAACCTATCAGCAGCATGGAGCGTTACTACAGCATGCACGGAGAAGAGCGTAGTGCGGAAGCTTGGGCATTTCAGACAGCGGATTTTGAACGAGCCAGACACTTTGCCGCAGACTGTGCCGCTCAATTTGCGCCTGTAAGCTATACCGATCGCAAAAAGGGTGAGATTGTTATCGAAACAGACGGCTACCTCGCTGGCGAGCCCACCGATGCCTTTCTCGCGCCTCCTGCTGATGGGGCTTCGGTTGCAATGCTGATTTCTGGGGCATGCGCAAAAGAACTGAGTGTGAATCCAGTGGCAGAGATCATTGGCTTTGCTGTTGCAGGCGGTGATGTCCATACGTTGAACGGAAAAGCGGCAAAGAAACTGCTTGAGCGAAAAGGCCTTACGCCTGAAGATATTGCGTGGGCTGAAATCGAAGAGCTTAGTGCGGAAGATACCCTTGACGTAGCAAGAGCAATTGGGATTGATACGACACGCATAAATCCTTACGGCGGTGCATTGAGCTATGGACGTGCTGGCGGCGGCGAGGGCATTGCTATGTTACAGCGTCTCACCGCTGCACTGAAAGAGGGACAATACGGTCTGCTCTGCATTCCGTCTTCTGGCGGTCAGAGCATGGCCGCGCTAATCAAAAAAATACAGTAAGAAGAAAGAAGGGAAATACATGAGATTAGAAGGCAAGATTGCCATTGTTACCGGTGCAGCCGGCGGTATCGGGTTTGGAACTGCTAAGCGTTTCCTGCAAGAAGGTGCTAAGGTCGCTATCTGCGATATGCGTCAAGAAGCAATTGACCATGCGGTCGAGGAATTGAGTGCCTACGGCGAGGTCAGCGGCTATGTTACCAATATTACAGATCGCACGCAATGTGATGATCTCGCAAAATCCGTCGCAGAGAAATATGGGAAGATTGATATTCTCATCAATAATGCGGGTATTACTAGAGATGCACAGTTTTACAAAATGGCAGATGACGACTTCTATGCTGTTATTCAGGTCAACTTATTTGGCACCTACAATATGAGCAAGGCGGTCGTACCATACATGATGGAACGTCGCTACGGTAAAATTGCCAGTGCTTCGTCCATCGCCTGCATCAAGGGCAACTTTGGGCAGAGCAACTATGCCTCATCCAAAGCAGCTATCATGAGTTTCACACGCTCTCTTGGTCGTGAGCTCGGCAAATACGGCATCAATGTTAATGCGGTTGCTCCTGGTTTTATCCAGACCGGCATGACAGATAAGATTCCGCCAGAGATCATGAAGCAAAAGATTGATAGCATTCCTTTGCGGCGTACCGGTGAAGTAGAGGATATTGCTGCGGCGTATCTTTTCCTCGTTTCCGATGAAGCGTCCTTTGTCAATGCCACCACGCTGATTGTGGATGGCGGAATGCACTAAAGAAAACTTCTTTCCCATGCATTTTACATTTCAGCACCGTTCGCAACCCGTTCTTTATGCCTTGTTAAGGCACTACATCTCGTTTATAATGTTTCCAGCTGAAGCATTGTAAAAAATAAAAAACAATGGAGGAAAAACACATGAAAAAGGCTCTTGCACTCATTCTTGCTCTCGCTGTCATGCTGTCTCTTGCAGCTTGTGGTCAGAAGGATACTCCCAAGGCAGATGAACAGACTCTTGGTACAGAGGAAGTCGGATCTGCCGCCGACAAATACCCTGAGAAGGCGGTCAAAATCATCATTCCATATGGTGCCGGTGGTTCCACTGATATGGGCGGTCGTGTCGTAGCTTCCTGCCTTCCCGGCTTCCTGCCCGGCAATTATGTTGTTGAGAACCAGGCGGGCGGCGCCGCGATTCCCGGCACGCTCGCCATGGCGCAGGCCGATCCTGATGGTTATACTCTCGGTTACAACTGGTATGCCTCCTTTAACTTCCGCCCCCAGTTTATGGAGGCCAACTATACAATGGACGACTTTACCATGATCTGCGGCACCACCATTCAGTGCAATACGCTTTTCATCCGTCCTGATGAGACTCGTTTCACAGATGCAGAGTCTCTTATCGATTACATTAAGGCCCATCCAGGTGAACTGAATTTCTCCTGCGGCGCCGCTGGTTCCTGGCAGCTCCTTGTTGCGCTTGGCTTCCTGAACGCATTCGACTGCGGCGACAAGGCGGTTGAGGTTCCCTATACCTCTGCGAGCGAATCCGCTCTGGCTCTTCTCGCCGGCAACGTTGACTTCTGTGTCGTTGAGACCGCCACTTTTACCTCCGAGCTTTCCGCCGGCACGATTCTGCCGATCTGCTCGTTTGAGGCGGAGCGCAACGAATCTGCCCATCCCGACTGCCCCACTATCGGCGAGCTGGGTCATCCCGAAGTCGCTGAAGTCGCTGCTAACCGTATCGTTATCTGCGGTCCTGCAGGCATGGCCCCCGAGATCGTTGCCAAAATTGAGAATGCGGTAAAGACCATGTGTGAGGATGAGAACTTCCTTGCTCTTTCTGCCAAGTGCAATCAGGTCATTGATTTTAAGACCAGCGCTGAGGTTACCGCTGAACTGCATGACGGTTACGAAGCAGTCGGTCAGCTCATTAAGGAAGCCGGCATCGCCTGATCCCGACTCCTGTCACACACAATGGGGCGGGCTTCCGCCTGCCCCATATCTCTCACATAGGAGGAAATCATGAACAAAATCGTGACCGTGCTCAATCGCCATATTGAAGTGCGCCAATCTGTTGCCGACATGATTTTCGGCGCGGTCGTTATCGTGTTGAATTTATTTCTGCTCTTTATTGGCACAAGCAAGTATATCACCAGCCTGAGCAATACATATGGTATCAGCTCTCGCACCTTTCCCCGCGTTGTGTTTATTGCCGCGATCTTCCTTGGCGTTTTTTTAGTGCTCGAGGGCTACAGCGAGAGCAAAAGGAAAGACTCCAATGAAAAAATGGTCACTTTTCATCTTATCAGTTTCGCAATTCTTGCAGATATTATTTTCTTTGTCTTCACGATCCAACCTCTCGGCTACCCTATCTCAAACTTTATTATGCTGGTCATCATGTACTGGCTTTCCGGCGGCAAATCCTGGCTGAAATGCCTGATTATGTCTGTTGCTTTTACCGTTTGCTCAGTACTGTTTTTCTATACCTACCTCAAGCTGTCCATCCCTATGGGTCTGCTCAGCGGGATCATTAAATAAGGAGGCGAATATATGGAAGCATTACAAAATTTGGTTCAGGGCTTTGCCTTCTCTTTTGACCCAAACTGCTATTTAATGGCTGCCTTTGGTACGTTCCTTGGCATCGTTATTGGCGCGCTGCCAGGGCTGACGGCCACTACTGGCGTTTCCATCTTTCTGCCGTTGACTTTCTATATGCAGCCGGTTCCCGCTTTTGGTTTTCTGCTCGGCATATACTGCGGTGGCACTTACGGCGGCAGCATTACCGCGATCCTCATCAACACGCCCGGCACACCATCTGCCGCTGCAACGGCGATTGAGGGATACGAAATGTCTAAAAAAGGCGAAGCGCTCAAGGCGTTGGAGATGGCTTTATATGCATCCTTTGTTGGCGGCATTATTTCTTGCTTCTGCCTGATTTTTGTCTCTCCGATCCTTGCTGCATTTGCTATGAAGTTTGGTCCTGCCGAGTATTTTGTTCTCGGTGTGTTCGGCATTTCTATCGTCGCCTCACTTGCGGCCGGCAACATGGTCAAGGGCCTTATTTCCGCCTGCTTCGGTCTGACTCTCTCCGTCATCGGTCTTGATCCCATTGACGGCGCAACCCGTTTGACTTTCGGAACGATCTCCATGCAGTCCGGCATCACCACCATTCCTGCGCTTATCGCGCTGTTTGCCGTCGGCGAGTTGATGATCCAGGGTGAAGATATTTACAAACCTAAGAATCTTGAGATTCAAAAAATCAGCGGTGGTCATTTGAAACTGAATGATTTTTTCAAACATTGGAAAATCATGGGTATTTCTTCATTGATTGGCTGCTTTATCGGCGCGGTTCCCGGTACCGGTGGCGGAATCGCCGCCTTCTGTTCCTACAATACAGCACAGAAAATGTCGAAGGATAAAAAAGCGTTTGGTACAGGCACGATTGAAGGCATCGCCGCGTCCGAGGCTGGTAATAACGGCGTTACAGGTGCAACCCTGATTCCCCTGCTGACGCTCGGTATTCCCGGTGATGCGGTCACGGCTGTTTTGCTTGGCGCACTGATGATTCAGGGCCTTACGCCCGGTCCCCTGCTCTTTGAGGGTGAGGAGGCAAAGACGATTTACGGTATCTTTGCTTTGCTCATCATCTGCAACATTTTTATGCTTGTGCTTGGCAAGCTGGGTCTTCCTCTTTTCTCGAAGGTAACAGAGATCCCCGCGGAGATTCTTCAGCCTATCGTACTGGCACTGTGCTGTATCGGCACCTATGCTTCCTCTACTCGTGTTTATGAACTGCGCGTAATGATCGCTATCGGTGTAGTTGCTTTCCTTATGAAAAAGCTAAACCTTCCGACCGCGCCTGCCTTGCTTGCATTGATCCTCGGACTGACGGTTGAGGCTTATCTGCGCCGTGGCCTCGTAGCCAAGCGCGGCGATTTTATCGCTATGTTTGCCGGTCGTCCTATTGCTATCACCATCGCTGCTATTACGATCCTGATGCTGCTCTATAGTGCCTACGGTGAGATCAAGGGAAAAAAGAACATTGAGGAAAGCTGACTTGGCTTGATACATGATACTGCTCTCTGCGGAAGCAGAGAGCAGTGCTAATAAAGGGGGGCAATCAGGTTGAAATATTCATTGCAAAATAGGAAGCATCCACTTTCGTGGGAGGCAATCTCCACGATGTTGGAAGAACATATTGCGGAGAATCAGTGGCGCAAGGTGCTGCTGATCCCACCAGACATCACGCGCTCTCATTCCGGTGCTGGAAGCATCACGGCATATTATTATAAGGCTCTGACCAAACGCGGTTCTACGGTACACATTCTGCCGGCGCTCGGAACACATGCGCCGATGACGCCGGAAGAGCAGGTGAAAATGTTCGGCAAAGATATTCCGCATAATGCGTACCTCATGCATGATTTTCGCCAGACAGTAACGGCAGGAATTGTTCCTGGCGATTTTCTCAATGAAATTTCTGAGGGACTGTTCACACGGGATGTTCCGGTTGGTATCAATCCCGAATTGCTGGATAAAAGCTATGACGCCATTCTTTCCATTGGACAGGTCGTACCGCATGAGATTGCTGGCATGGCCAACTATACAAAAAACATCGTTGTTGGCTGCGGAGGCGGCGAGATGATTCACGTCAGCCACTTTCTTGGGGTGTTTTGGGGGCTGGAACGTATCCTTGGTCAAACTGCCAATCCCGTACGCAGACTATTCGACTACATACAAGAAAACATTCTCCAAACGTTGCCGATTACATTTATACAGACGGTCATGACAAGCGAGAACGGTAAAGACCATTATCGCGGTATATTTATCGGGCAGGACCGAACCGTGTATGAATGCGCAGCTGCTATGAGCAAGCAAGTGAATTTTACAGCAGTCGGGCACCCTGTCAAAACCTGCGTCGTTTGGATGGACCCCAATAGCTATCATAGCACATGGGTCACAAATAAAGCAATCTATCGCACACAGCTTGCGGTGCAGCAAGGCGGCGAAATCGTCGTAATCGCCCCCGGAGTCCGTATGTTTGGTGAAAATGAACTAGCGGACGGTATTATACGGAAATTCGGATACCTTCCACGAGAACAGGTACTTGCTCTATGCGAAACAGACGAGACCATTCGCGGCAACCTGTCGATGGCGGGGCATTTGATCCATGGCTGCCCGGAAGGGATCCATGTGACCTATTGTACGGATCTGCTTACACGCAAAGAAATCGAAAGTGTCAATTTCTCTTACCTCCCGGTAAAAGAGGCACTTGCTCGATATCCTTGCCAGGATTGGCAGACTGGTTGGCAAACTGCCAGTGATGGCAGCGAGATTTATTACGTCGCCAATGCAGCATTGGGACTATGGTATTGTGAAAGCAACTGATTTAGAAAGGAGCTCTATTTTATGAGTACAAAAAAATGTGCCGTAATCGGCGGCGGTAATATGGGTCGTCAGATTGCATTGAATACTGCAATCCATGGCTATGAAGTCGTGGTCTGTGAGAGCGCTGCCGCTGTGCGTGCCAATATGGCTGACTGGGAGGAAACCTACCTTGCAGGACGCATTGAAAAAGGTCGCATGACAGCGGAACAGGTCGAGGAAATCAAAGCTAGGCTGTCCATCACAGATAATCTTGCCGCTGCCTGCAAAGATGCCAATATTGTAATCGAGGCAATCGTTGAGGTCAAAGAGGCCAAGATGGATGTTTTGGGCAAAATCAGTAATCTAGTATGTCCCGATACAGTAATCGCGACCAACTCAAGCTTTATGGTCTCTTCCACTTTCAAGGATGTCGTGGTTCATCCGGAGCGTCTTGCCAATCTCCATTACTTCATGCCAGCACTTGTAATGAAGCTGACAGAAGTCGTTAAAGGAGACCATACTTCAGATGAGACTGTTGAAAAGCTGTTGGCTTTCAGCCGGGAGACAGGAAAGATACCTGTCCTTGTACAGAAAGAGATTGATGGTTTCATCGTCAATAACATGCTGAAGGCGATCAAGGAAGAAGCGTATCGGTTGGTGAATGAAGGCGTATGCAGCGTTCAGGATTTGGATACAGCAGTCGAGTTAGGCTTGAATCACCCGATGGGGCCATTTAAGATCGACGATATGAACGGGCTTGATGTGCGCTATAATGTCCTCAAACGTCGTTATGAGGAAACTGGTGTGAAGTCCGAGGGCTATGACATGATCGAGAAGCTTTATAAGGAAGGCCGTTACGGCAAAAAAACAAAGCATGGCTTTTACGACTACGAGTAATTTTTCTAATGATTGACAACAGAAATGCTCCGGCTTATTCTAAAAGCCGGAGCATTTCTACAAACGGGAGGACAGAACATGAGAGATTATCCGATCAAATTTGTCACCGCTGCGCAGGCCGTGCAGACCGTGCGCTCCGGCGACTGGGTGGACTATGGCTTCGGCGCGGGCTTCCCCGAGCTGCTGGACAAGGCGCTCGCGGCGCGCAAGGGAGAGGTCAAGGATGTCAAGGTCCGCGGCGGCCTCGTGATCCGCCCGCGCATCGAGATCGTCGAGAGCGACCCCGAGCAGGAGAGCTTCACCTATTATAGCTGGCACATCGGCGACTATGAGCGCAAGCTGCAAAGCCGAGGGCTGGTGAAATTCATGCCCGTCATGCTACGCTCACTGCCATATCTCTACCGCGACGGGCACATCCGCTGCGACGTGGCCTTCGTGCCGGTCTCCAAGCCGGACGAGGAGGGCTACTGCGGCCTCGGCATCTCGCCGTATGCGTGGCGCACGATCTTCGAGAGCGCGAGGACGGTCATTTTTGAGATCAACGAGCGCTATCCGAGGCTGCACGGTTTCGAGAACTCGATCCGCGTCCACCTCTCCGAGGCGGACTATGTGGTCGAGGGCGAGCACGAGCCGCTGCCGCTGCGCAGCTACCGCGAGTCGAGCGAGACAGACATCGCCATCGCCAAGCTGGTGGTCGAGCAGATCCCGGACGGCGCGGTGCTCTCGCTCGGCGTGGGCGGCGTGCCGTACACGGTGGCGAAGATGCTATCTGAGTCGGATAAGCGTGACCTTGGCTGCCACACCGGTACCATCAGCGATGCTTTCCTTGAGCTTTACAAGGCCGGCAAGCTGACGAATGCACGCAAGGAGCTGGATACCGGCCGCTCCGCGTGGAACCTCGCCATGGGCTCGCAGGCGCTCTACGACTGGCTCGACGCCGAGCCGGGCATTTTCCACCCCGGCGACCTCGACTATATCCACTCTGTCGAGCGCATCAGCAAGCTGAGCAATGTCATCAGCATCAACGGCGGTGTGCAGCTTGACCTGATGGGACAGGAAAACGCGGAGAGCGCCGGGACGCGCCAGCTCTCGGGCATTGGCGGGCAGATGGATTTCCTCGAGGGCGCCTACCGCTCGAAGGGCGGCAAGGGCTTCATCTGCATCAATTCCTCGCGCGTGACGAAGGACGGCGAGCGCAAGAGCAACATCGTCGCCGCGATCCCGGGCGGCAGCACGATCTCCGCGCCGCGCACGATGATCCAGTACGTTGCGACCGAGTGCGGCATCGCTGAGCTCTCCGGCAAGAGCCTGCGCGAGCGCGCGGAGGCGATGGCTGCCATTGCGCACCCCGATTTCCGCGAGGAGCTGCTCAAGTACGCAAGGGAAAACTTCCGGTAACAGGCGGAGCGGAATATGAATTTTGAACATATCTTATACGAAGTCAAGGATGCCGTAGCTTATATCACGTTGAATCATCCTGCAAAACGAAACCCTTTGGGCGGGACGGTCAAGTCGGAGCTGTGCAAAGCTTTCGAACTGTGCGACGCAGACGATGCGGTTCGCGTAGTCGTCCTGCGTGGTGCGGGCGGTAATTTCAGTGCAGGTGGGGATGCGAATGAAAAAAGGCAGGCAATCAAGGACAATGTCCCCTTAGCACGCGAAGCGTGTGAACTCGGTGCAAGGACCAACCTGTGCCTCAGAGAGCTTCGCAAGCCAACAATTGCGTGGGTGGAGGGCGCGATCGCCGGTTCCGGTCTGACACTTGCGCTCGCCTGCGATTTTCAAGTTGTAAGCGAAGAAGCGAAATGTACTTTCGCCTTTGTCAATATGGCCATCGTGCCGGATTGCGGCTCGACTTGCATAGTCACCCGTGCAGTTGGAACAACGCGGGCAAATGAACTGCTGTTAAGCGGGCGACAGTTTTCTGGCAAAGAGGGTGCGGACTGGGGCCTTTTTACCGAAGCGGTTTCCGAGAAGTGCTTGGAGACGCGGATAAGGGAGTATATTAAAACCTATAAAAATGGCCCTGCTGTCGCGTATGCAAGCATTAAAGAGATCATCAACCGCGTTCAATAGAGCGGTCTGCTGGCAGTTTCTGACCTGGAGATGGCGTGTTTAGAACGCTGCGAACGAACAGAGGACTATAAAACTGCGGTGTATTCCTTCCTTAAAAAGGAAAAGCCACAATTTATTGGACGATAATACAAGCGCCTTTTGTGCGATATCATATCGATATTTTGCCACGTTGGACCGTTAATATAGAGTAGATCGGGGGCTTTGAATATATATGCGTCAGAATCGCAAACCAACCTGTTTTTATCGAATTGCTGCGAGTGCGGGGATAGCTTTCTCCTGGCAGCAAGGATGATAGATGCTCTTGACACTATTGGCCCACAATACGATTTGCCATAGCGCTTCAAAGAATGTTTTGAAAACATTTTTAATAATGAGCGCATGACAGCGGGTGGTGTTAAAATTGCATTGGAAAGATTTCTAATAGAATTGCCGAGTAGGATGCGGTTTTAGTTAAGAATGCGAAAAAGAGTTTCCAACAAATCTTCCAACAAACGGCCTAAAACAAGGTAAAACGACGAGAGAGAAGATAACACAAAATTCTTATGGCACAGAGACCTGACGGCATGTAGAGACACGAGCGGACACAGGGTAAAATGAACGCGAACTTTTTGGTAAGGATGAGGTCGGCAGTTCGAATCTGCCCAGCAGCTCCAGAACAACACCTGAAATCTTAGAATTTCGGGTGTTTTTTCTTTCTTTTTGCAACTTTTTGAAAGAATACGGCTTTGCGGATTTTCGTTGACCACATAAAATACCACAGACAGAACGAAGCGGAGTCCCCGACATGGCATCGGGAACTCCGCGTTTCTTCTTTGCGTGATTCATGCCGGGGCTTGGGGCTGCTGCCGCTGGGCGGCAATTTCTGCTTTCGTTTGGACGATCAGTTCTGCCAGTTTCTGTTCGCATTCTTTCTCGCTGTGGGCGTAGACATTTCGGGCGAGGCGGGCGCCGTTGGGAAGTTTGGGAGAATACCGTCCTTCCCACAGCTTTTCGTTGATCTGGCTGACGCAGCCAGTGCCGGGTTTGCGGCGCTGCCCTTTGTGGGGC
>QWCH01002634.1_pt1 | contig 22123 bp, 18 predicted proteins | sample 1972671 | NCBI WGS metagenome assembly QWCH01 (sample SAMN09866713, study PRJNA288562) | Human gut metagenome isolate term3_stool, whole genome shotgun sequencing... | isolation source: gut | host: Homo sapiens | place: USA: California
GCGTGCACCGAAGATAGAACCGCCGAAGTCTGTGCAGCAGCTCAGACAGAAAATGAGAGCGCATAAGTAAAAGAGGTATGAGTATGGCTGAGAGAGAAAAGCTGATTGAGGTCAAAGACCTGCAGATTAGTTTCGGAAAAGGACGAAAAAAGTTTGTAGCAGTTGACCATGTGAATTTTGATATTTATAAGGGAGAGACATTCTCCCTGGTAGGTGAGTCCGGTTCCGGAAAGACTACCATCGGCCGCGCTATTACCCGTATCAATCCTACTTCGGCCGGAGAGATCTACTTTAAGGGCAAGAAGATCAATGGAAAGATTTCAAAGGAGCTTGACCGCGAGGTTATTAAGAGCTGCCAGATGATTTTCCAGGATCCTATGGCATCCTTAAATGAGCGTGCAAAGGTTGATTACATTGTTTCTGAGGGTCTGTTAAACTTCCATATGTATAAGGATGAGGCAGATCGCGAGGCGAAGGTACAGAAGGCACTTCGAGAGGTTGGTCTTCTTCCGGAGTTTGCATCTCGTTTCCCACACGAGTTCTCTGGTGGACAAAGACAGCGTATCGGTATTGCAAGAGCCTTGATTATGGAGCCAGAGTTTGTTGTAGCTGATGAGCCGATTTCAGCGCTTGATGTTTCTATTCGTGCACAGGTATTGAATTTGTTAAACCAGTTAAAGGCATCAAGAGGACTGACATATCTGTTTATTGCACATGACCTTTCTGTAGTACGTTTTATTTCAGACCGTATTGCTGTTATCTATAAAGGCCGTATTGTGGAGCTGGCAGAGGCAGAGGAATTATTCCATCATCCACTGCATCCTTATACAAAGGCACTGCTTTCAGCAGTTCCGATCCCGGATCCAGAAATCGAGAAGAAGAAAAAGCTTTTGATTTACGATCCAACGCTTCATGATTACACAATCTCTAAGCCACAGTGGGTAGAGATTACTGAAGGTCATTTTGTATATGGTAATGAGCCAGAGCTTGAGAAATATCGTGCTGAGATTGAAGCAATCAATGCAGCAGAGAGAGCATAAAGAAGAGGCGAGAGAAGAGCATGAGATGGTTGAAAAAACAGTATCACCGCTATATGATTCGCCCCATTGTAACAAAAACGATCACCAGAACATTAATTGGTCTGGTGATCGTCTTGCTATGGGATAAATACGTGAATGTAGAGCGGATAGGAGTGTCAAGGCTTGGCTTTGGACTGGGTGCAGTTGGAATTATTTTAATGGCTGGTGCATGGTTTTCCTATCTGCATCTGGATGGATTAACACCTATTGATACAGCGAAAAAGAAATTTGGTGTGAAAAATAAAAAGAAAAAAACAAAGCAAAGCATGGGCGGCGATATTGCAGACTACCTCGATGAGGAAATTGTGCCGTATGAGGAGCTGGATGAATCTGAAAAGGCAGCATGTCAGATGGCAGCCTTTTTGATTTCTGGAATGATCCTTGTGATCGCCGGGATTGTGATCCCACTCTTTTAAGAACTCACAAAAAGCAGGGCACATGCCTTGCTTTTTTTCGTAAATAAGGGTATGATTGTAGAACAAAGATATCAGAGAAAGGATGGGATTCTATGGCAAAATCAAAAAAAGGAAAAGCAGTCATTGCAGGAGTGGCAGCGGTAAGCGCAGCCAGTATTTTGACCGTGAGAGGTATTTTCCACAAGGTATTCGCCAGACAGGAGAAGGAGGATGACGCAATCAGTCTGCGCTATAAGGACATGAGCGGAATGGTAAGAAAAAAAATTACAATCGTCTCTGGTTCCACTCATCTGACAGGATATTTATATGGAGAAGCATCTGCCAAAGGTCTCGTTGTTGTGTGCCATGGAATTGCAAGCGGCGGAGAAGATAACTTAAGCATGGTTAAATATATGCTGGATGATGGTTATCAGGTTTTTACATTTGATTATACGGGCGTGTATGAAAGTGAGGGAGCTTCATCTGTGGGCTTCTATCAGGCTGTGAAGGATTTGAATGCAGTTTTGGGTTATATTGAGGCGTCTGCATCACTAAAGAATCTTCCAGTATTTTTATATGGTCATAGCTGGGGCGGTTATACAGCTGCGGCAGTGCTGAATTTTAAGCATAATATTGCAGGTGTTATTACAATTTCAGGTTTTTCTAGTCCAATGGCAATTACGAAAGAGGCGGCAGGACGCATCATTCCAACACTATTGGTAGATTTATTGCTTCCGTTTGCTGCACTTTATCAGCGTATTGTTTTTGGTAAGAATTATAATTTGTCTGCAATTGATGGCATCAATAGCTGTGACGTGCCAGTTCTTGTTATGCATGGCAAAGAGGATGAAGTGATTAGCTATGAGGGATCTTCTATTATCGCGCAGCGAAGCCACATTACAAATCCAAATGTCGAGTACTATACTGAGACACGTCCGGGAAAGAGCAATCACATGGGAATTTTCTTTACAAAGGGCGGAACAGCTTATTATCTAGCCAAGAAGGAAGAATTAAAGATGCTTCACGATTTGTATTATAACCGTGTTCCAGAAAAGGTGCTTTCAAAATGGTTTTCCCGCCTTGATAAAAAGCAGGCAAATGATATGGATCCACTGTTTGTAAAGACAGTGTTAGATTTCCTTGATAAGAACTGCAAGTAAGCCATGGTGACAGGGACGGTGGCTCAAAATGTGTCCCTCTGGCAAGTTGACTAAGAAAGCTAAAGAAAATCAGCCCTAGCCTTGACAGGTTTTTTTAGGTCATATATAATATATATGATACTGATTTATCAGGTTCTAAATAAAACCTAACAGAACATGAGAAGAAAATAGGAGGAATGAATATGAGAAATGTAGCATTATCTTTGATGCTGGCTGCTTCTATGGCTGCAACTACACTTGGCAGCACTGCAGTTTTTGCATCAGACGCAACCACAACGGAGTCTGAGAGCTATACCTATCGCTATGCGTTAGCCGATTTCCCAACAAACTGGAGTCTGCATGACAATCAGACACAGACAGACTCTGAGCTTATGCAGTATCTGGAGGCAGGTTTCTACGCTTTCGATTACAACGATACCCAGGATGGTTATCAGATGGTTCCGCTTGTTGCAACAGGCGATCCAGAGGATGTAACTGCTGAGTATAAGGATCAGTATGGTTTAGACGGTGATGAGTCATTGGCATGGAAGATTACCATTCGTGATGATTTAAAGTGGGATGACGGTACACCGATCGTTGCTTCTGATTTTGTAAAGTCCGCAGAACTTCTGTTAAACCCGAAGGCACAGCATCACCGCGCAGATATGCTGTACTCTGGAAATCTTGTATTAAAGAATGCAAAGAATTTCCTTTATGCAGGACAGCATGCATATGCTGAGACTTTTATCTCTTCTGAGATGGGTGAGGATGAGTACGTAGATCCATCTGCATTCGAGAAGAATGAGAACGGCGTTTACGTTGTAGACGGACATGACTTAGCAGTTAGCTTAAATGACTGTGCAACCTGGGGTTCTGACGGATTGTCTGATTACTATGCATTAGACGATTATAAGTCTGCATTTATGAAAGGCGACGTTGATCTGTATGAGACTGTTTTGGCAGCAAATGCAAATGATGACGGATATGTTCCGGTAACTGATGAGGTTGTTGAGGCATTACAGCACATCGTAGCAGTTCTTCACGGCTGCACCGATGTTGAGGATTATGCAGCACAGGCTGGCGACTATGCATACAAAGAGTGGGAAGAGATGATCTATCAGGGTACCGAGTATCCAGAGATGTCAATCGACGAAGTTGGTATCTTTGCTCCGTCCGATACTGAACTCGTTTTAGTACTTGAAAAGCCATTAAAGGGCTTCTACTTAAAGTATTCACTGACAGATTCCTGGTTAGTAAAGGAAGATCTGTATAAGAGCTGCGAGTCTGAGAGCAACGGTGTTTACAACAATACTTATGGTACCTCTGCAGAGACAACTGCTTCCTTTGGACCTTACAAGCTGACATCTTATCAGGCTGATAAGGAGTACGTTCTTGATAAGAACGAGTACTACTTTGGCAATGTAGACGGTCAGTATCAGACTACAAGCATCGTTGTTAGCTGCGTAAAAGAGCCATCAACAAGACTTGAGATGTTCTTAAGCGGTGAGCTTGACAGATATGGCTTGACAAAGGATGATATCGAGACCTACGGTTCTAGCGATTACGCATATTATACCGTTGGTGAGAGTACCTTCTTCATGGCAATGAATCCAGGTGTAGAGGGACTTGAGGCAGCACAGAAGGCTGCTGGCGATAACATCAACAAGACAATCCTTAGCTTAAAGTCCTTCCGTGAGGCACTTTGCTATGCACTTGACCGTGATGCATTCAATGCAGCAGTTAACCCATTAAGCTCTGCAGCATTTGGTCTTTACTCAAACAGCATCATCTCTGATCCGGAAGAGGGTACTGCATATCGTGATACCGAGGAAGCAAAGACTGTTCTTGCAAACTTCTGGGGTCTGTCCGATGATATCGGTGAGGGATTGATGTATGAAACTGTTGATGAGGCAGTAGACAGCATCACAGGCTACAACTTAGAGATGGCTCAGGAGAGATTCAACGAGGCATATGATGAGGCAATCGCAGCTGGTCTTATGGATGAGGATGATGTGGTTGAGATCAAGATTGGTCTTCCAAACAGCGAGAGCACCTTCTACAACAAGGGTAACGAGTTCCTTGTAAACTGCTACACTGAGGCAGTAAAGGGAACTTCTCTTGAGGGCAAGTTAACCTTTAGCGTAGATGATACACTTGGAAATGGCTTTAGTGAGGCACTTAGAAGCCAGCAGGTAGATCTTCTGTTTGGTGTAGGCTGGACAGGTGCTGCACTTGATCCGTACAGCTTGATGGAAGCTTATACATCAAGCGAGTATCAGTACGACCCGTCATGGGATACAAAGTCTGCTGATATAGATATCACATTGACAGATGGCGTTACCTATACTGCAACTGCATGGGATTGGACTCAGGCTATGCTTGGTGAGGTTATTACCATTAAGGCTGAGGATGGTACCACAAAAGAGTTCACTGCTGGTTCTGCAGATGACAACAGCGAAGATCGTTTTGAGGTATTAGTTGGACTGGAGAATGCAGTTCTTGGAAATTATGACCTGATTCCAATGTTCGATGACTGTACAGCTGCATTAAAGAGTATGAAGATTCAGTTTGCTACAGATGAGTATTACTACAGCATCGGCCGCGGTGGTGTTCAGTACATGACATACGACTACAGCGATGCTGAGTGGGATGCATTTGTATCTGAGCAGGGTGGAAAACTCAATTACAACTAATGAAGTATCAAAATCGAGAAATCGAATAATAAGAAGTGATTATGTTGCGAAAAAGAGCAACACTTCGACAGGAAAGGGGGCGGCTTGCCGCCCCCTTCCTGTCAGTTTTTTGAAAAAATTTTTAAAAGCGTAAAACCGTAAAATTAAACATGAAAACAAACGGAGGACAACGATGGTTAAGTACGTACTAAAGCGTATCGCGCTGATGTTTTTTGTCTTCTTCACAATTCTGACAGTATGCTTTGTACTTGTAAAGCTGCTGCCGCTTGTGGATGCCAAGCAGTTTGGCAAGGACATGAATCTGATTCAGCAGCGAAGAGAAGCGTTAGGCTATAACAAGCCGATTCTGATACAGTATCTGATTTTCTTAAAACGAAGCGTATTAGGTGGAGACTGGGGAATCAGTGAGGCGCTGTACCGCAGCCAGGATGTATGGAAGGTATTCACTTCCAAACTTCCAGCAACCATGATGGTAAACATCTATTCCATGATTTTTGCAATTCCGAGCGGACTGCTGCTTGGTATTTTTGCTGCATTAAAGAAAAACAAGTGGCAGGATTATCTTATCTCTACACTTGTCATGGTATTTATTTCCGTTCCGTCTTATGTATATGCACTGTTAATCCAGTATTTGCTTTGCTATAAGCTTAAGTTGTTCCCACTGCAGATGAACAGTGGAACGAACTATTTTTCACTGTCTATGTTCCGCTCAGTCATGCCGGCTGTGCTGGCACTGGCATTTGGAAGTATTGCCAGTCTGGCCAGATATGTGCGAGCCGAGCTTTCTGAGGTATTGACAAGTGATTTTATGCTGCTTGCAAGAACAAAAGGTTTGACTCGCTCACAGGCAACGATTCGCCATGCAATGAGAAATTCCATGGTTCCGGTATTCCCAATGATTTTGGGAGAGTTTGTCGGTATCTTAGGCGGATCTCTGATTATTGAGACGATCTTTGGTGTACCTGGTGTCGGCCAGCTGTATTTAAATTCTATTACAGCACGCGACTACAACTTCTTTATGCTGTTGTCTGCATTTTATACACTGATCGGACTTGTATCAGGACTAGTAGTTGATATCAGCTACGGCTTTATCGATCCGAGAATCAGAATGGGGGAACGATAAAATGGCACGCAAAAATACAGATTATACAAATATCCCAAAAGAAAAATTTGAATTTTTTGACCGCAGCGAAGCGATCCATGACAAGAAGCTTGAGACAAAGCCAGTTGGTTATTTCAAGGATGCTATGATGCGTTTTTGCCGCAATAAGAGTTCACTGACAGCAGCGGTTATCATTGCACTGCTTCTTGCATTTGCGCTTATTGTTCCGCTTGTGTCACACAACAATTATACAAAATCGAAGACTGATACAACGTATCTTCAGTATGGAAAGCTGCTTCCAAAGTCAAAGCTATTTTCATGGGCAGGCTGGGATGGTGCAAAGAGAGAAACAATCAGCAGTGATATGTATGCATATTATGAGGCAATGGAGACAGAGCGCGGAGTAAATGCGATCACAAAAGTTTATAAGGCTGATTATGAGGATTCCTCCAGCACATCAAACAGCACATTTTATGATGTAAGAGTAGATTCTTATTCCAAGATTGGTATGTTAAATCTGACGCTGACAAAAGCAGAGTATGAGGCTATTCAAGATTGGCAGGATGAAAATCAGATTCAGGTAATTTATCCGTCAGTTGACTCAAAGTCAATTCAGGCACCGAATTTGCGTTCAGATCCAAATATCTGGTATAAGTGTACGAATAAGGGTGCACCGAAGCTGGATAAGGATGGAAATATTACGCCTATTTATCTGACAAAGGGAAAAGACGGCGATTATCACAGTCTTCGTATTGCTGGAGATGATGGTTCATATCGCTATGCGACAGTAACAGGTTCTTCAGCGTCAATGTCATTTAAGGTTCGTGTAGATTCTCTTAGCTATTTTCAGTATCGTTACGGCCATGAGCCGATATTCTTGTTCGGAACAAATGCTTACGGACAGGATATCCTGACAAGAATGGCTGAGGGTGCAAGATTTAGTCTTTTGTTTGCATTGATTATTTCTGCAATCAACTTGGCAATCGGTGCTGTTTACGGTGCAATCGAGGGCTTCTACGGCGGCGCAATCGATTTGATCATGGAGCGAATCTCCGATATCTTAAACGATGTTCCGTTTATCGTTGTCACCTCATTGTTCCAGCTGCATCTGGCAAGCAAGGTCGGCGTTGTGCCATCTTTGTTGTTTGCGTTTGTATTGACAGGTTGGATTGGTATGGCAAGCAAGACACGTATGCAGTTTTATCGTTATAAGAATCAGGAATATATTCTGGCTGCACGTACACTTGGCGCTAAAGATTCACGACTGATGTTTAAGCACATTTTCCCAAATGCAATCGGAACATTAATTACTAGTGCTGTGCTTACGATTCCGAGTGTTATCTACTCAGAGTCGAACATGACATATCTGGGAATTGTAAATCTGGATTCTTCGAATATGACATCACTTGGTACCATGCTTTCACAGGGAACTTCGATGCTTACAACGTATCCGCACATTATTTTATTCCCGGCAATTTATATTTCCCTGCTTATGATTTCCTTCAACCTGTTTGGAAACGGATTGCGGGATGCCTTTAACCCATCCCTGAGAGGAACGGAGGAGTAATTTAGAATGGAAAAGAAACTTTCAGTAAATAACCTGGTTGTCTCATTCCGCACACCGGCAGGAAAAGTACAGGCGGTACGAGATATCAGCTTTGATTTAAATAAAGGAGAGACACTTGCAATTGTAGGAGAGTCTGGTTCAGGTAAATCAGTAACCTCAAAGGCAATTCTTGGAATCCTTGCAGGAAACTCCATCATCGAGGGCGGTTCAATCATCTACGATGGTATGGATCTGTTAAAAATCGGTGAGGATGATTTTTACCGTATCCGTGGTGATAAGATTGCAATGATCTTCCAGGATCCGCTTTCAAGTTTAAATCCGATTATGCGTGTTGGAAAACAGCTGACAGAGGCGATGCTGTTAAAGGGAAAGGCACATCAGAAGGCCAGCAGAAACTCCTTTAATCAGACACTTGCGCTGCTAGAAAAGACAATGGTAGCAGCAGGTACAGACAGCACAAAGGCGCACACACTTTGCCAAAACTTTGATAAGTTTGAATTTAAGCATATCGAGATTGAGCAGACATACAACACAGCGCATGAGGCTGCAATCGAGGTGCTTGACGATATTACAGATGCACTGTTTCATATTGAAAAGAAAGCACTCGATGATCCGAAGTATACACTTAAGGAAATCGTGCGCCTGTCAAAGCTTACACCAAATGATTTTGTTGTAAGCAATGATAAGAGCAAGCTTGAAGCTGCAGTAAAGACACTTGAATCAGTGATTCCTTCTGACTGCAAGTCAAAAAACTTTACAGCATCAAAAGCGCAGCTTGAGATTTTGCAGGGCATCATGACAGAAGCACTTAAAAAAGAAAAACCAGATTTCTTTAGCATGGGTTACTATGCGCAGTTCTCCGGAAAGTCTGTGCCAGTTTCTATGCCGATTGATGAGCTTAACAAAATGATGCGCACCTACCTTGAGGAGAGCTTCTTAAACGAGTTTTGTGAGGATGCATCAAAGGCACTTTCCTTTAGCGCACAGGAATCTGCAAGGAAAAAGAAGGAAGCAATTGATGTGATCAGTGCAAATAGAAGCACCTTTGACAGTGATTCTTGGGATGTGAAGTCATGTAAGGAAGCTGCTGAGAAGATGATTCAGGCAGTAGAGGCTTCAATTGATCCTATTGAGATTCATAAGGATGGACTTGCATGGACATTTGCAGGAAGTATTCGTGCTTCACAGGAGCATTATTTTGGCGGAATTGATAAAAATAAAGCTGCTGCAAAAAAGCATGCAAAGCAGCAGAAAAAATATGACAATCTGACTGCAAAGGGAAAACAGCCAACATGGAAGGTAACACCATCTACGGCAGTTGACCTTGAGCTTGAGCAGGATAATGTAAGAGAACTGTTAAATCGTCTGACAGAGCATTATAAAGAAGATTTGGCAGAGCAAAACGAAGTTGATTTTGCGAAAAAGACAAAAGAGCTGATTGGATTTTTCCGTGAAAACGCATCTGGCGCCGTAAGCCGTGTGACAAAGGAAATGGCAAAGTACAAGGCATTAAAGCTTTTGGAGGAGGTAGGTATCTCCGAGCCTAGAAAGCGTTATCGTCAGTACCCATTTGAGTTCTCAGGCGGTATGAGACAGCGTATTGTTATTGCAATTGCACTGGCAGCTGACCCAGATATTTTGATCTGTGATGAGCCAACAACAGCACTTGACGTTACGATCCAGGCACAAATCATGGAACTTATCAATCACTTAAAGGAAAAGCGTAATCTGTCTATTATCTTTATTACGCATGATCTTGGTGTAGTTGCAAACATGGCAGACCGTATTGGCGTTATGTATGCAGGAAAGCTTGTTGAGACTGGAACAGCAGATGATATCTTCTATTCACCAGCGCATCCATATACATGGGCACTGCTTTCTGCTATGCCTGATGTTGATACAAATGATCGTCTTGAAGCTATCCCAGGAACACCGCCGAATATGATTTATCCGCCGGTAGGAGATGCATTTGCAGATCGTAACAAGTATGCGCTTAAGATTGATTTTGAGATGCAGCCGCCGATGTTTAAGATCAGTGATACGCATTATGCGGCAACATGGCTGCTCCATCCGGATGCACCAAAGGTAGAGATTCCAAAGATCATCACCGATAGAATTGCACGAATGAAAGAGAAGGGAGGAAAGTCCAATGCCTGAAAAAAAGAATGTGGCAAGCTCACAGGAGACTCTGCTTAAGGTAGAGCATCTGTGCCAGTATTTTAAAGAAAATAAGGCAGTGGATGATGTCAGCTTTGAAGTGAAAAAGGGCGAAGTATTCGGCCTTGTAGGAGAGTCCGGCTGTGGAAAGACTACGACAGGACGTTCCATCATCAAGCTTTACAACATCACTTCCGGAAATGTATACTTTAAGGGAGAACGCATCGCAGCAGGAACTGGCTCCTACAAGTGGGAGATCGAGAAGGCAAAGAAAGCTTATACTGCTTTAAAGAAGTCTGGTGTGTCCGGCGAGAAATTAAAGGATGCAAAGAAAAAGCGCGATGAAGTGATTGCAGAGCAGAAAAAGCAGATTCGTCTTGCGCAGGAAGATCAGAAGCGCCGTCGTGCTGTAACAGATATTCAGATGATTTTCCAGGATCCTATTGCATCCATCGACCCGCGTATGACCGTGCGTCAGATTATTGCAGAAGGTCTTGTTATCCGCGGTGAGAAGGATCAGAAAAAGATTGATGAAGAAGTATATCGTGTACTAGAGCTCGTTGGTCTTGTGCGTGAGCATGCAGGCCGTTATCCGCATGAGTTCTCCGGTGGACAGAGACAGCGTATCGGTGTAGCCCGTGCCGTTGTCATGAACCCAGAGTTAATCATTGCAGACGAGCCGGTCAGCGCACTTGACGTTTCCATTCAGGCTCAGGTTATTAACCTTCTGGATGATCTTCGCCACAAGATGGGTCTGACGATTCTGTTTATCGCTCATGACTTATCTGTTGTAAAGTATTTCTCAGATCGAATCGGTGTTATGTACTACGGAAAGATGGTAGAGCTGGCCGACTCCGATGAGCTGTTCAAGCATCCGCTTCATCCGTATACAAGATCGCTTCTTTCAGCAATTCCGCTTCCAGACCCGCACTATGAGAAGCAGCGTCAGCGTATAAGCTATGTTCCGTTAAAGGAGCATGATTACACAGTAGACAAACCGTCATTTCGTGAGGTGGCTCCAGGCCATTTTGTGTATTGCAACGATGCCGAGTTTGCACGTTACAAAGAGCAGATGAAAGGAAATTAAATGGAGAAAAAAAATATAATCCGTTTAATCATCCAAATTGCAATTGGTCTTATTATCGCAGTCGGTGTTATGACATCGCAGGGAGCATTTGCAGAAGGTGTATCGGCTGCAGACCGTATCCTGGCAATTGGCAATGGCTTTTCTGTCATTGCACTGTTATATATAAGCTTTGGTCTTCTTGTCTGGATATCCACTACTGGTGTGCTTGATATTTTCTCCTTTGCACTGCAAAAAGGTGCTCATTTTCTGATTCCATTTTCCACACGGGAAGCGAATGGAAAATTCTACGAGTTTAAGGTAGAAAAGGCCAAAAAGCGAAAGCAAAAAGGCAAAGGACAATATATGACACTTCTTGTGGGTCTTGGATTTTTGATAATTGCAATAGCGCTAACAGTCGCATGGTATGAACAGTAACAGAAAAGTACAAAAAATATAAGATTTTATTTCATTGACATATCGGAAAAAATCTATTAAACTATCGGAGAAGTAGGTTTTTAAAGTTTTTGACGCGGCGGCCTGCGGGTTGCCGCGTTGCTTTTATTCTTTTATTAAGAAAAGAGGGTGTTTTATGTTTAGTGGTCGGTTGTGGAATCTGTTTATTGACTCCTTTCCAAAGATGTTCTTGCAGGGCTTGACTGTCACCATTCCGCTGACAGTGATCTCCTTTTCACTGGCAATGGTGATTGCAATTGTGGTTGCTCTAGTGCAGTTTGCGAACATCAAAGTGTTAAAGCAGATTTGTCGCTTTTATATCTGGATCTTTCGTGGTACGCCGCTTTTAGTCCAGCTGTATATTGTGTTTTTTGGCTTGTCGAGGATCGGAATTTTACTCGATCCATTTCCAGCAGCAGTAATTGTATTTGCATTAAATGAAGGCGCATATTGTGCAGAGACAGTTCGTGCTTCGTTAGAATCAGTTCCGTCAGGACAGTTAGAGGCCGGACAGTGTGCAGGTCTTTCTTATATACAGACGATTTTTAGAATCGTGCTGCCACAGGCAATGCGCACCGCGTTCCCATCACTGTTTAATTCATTGATTTCCATGGTAAAGGATACATCTTTGGCATCATGTATTACCGTAACGGAAATGCTTCAAACGACAAAGCAGATCGTAGCAGTACATTATGAATCATTGCTTTTATATTCTGAAGTAGGTCTGATTTATCTGATGTATTCAACCGTTTTGACAAAGCTGCAGAGTATAGGTGAGAAGAAGCTAAGCTACTATGGCAGAAAGGAGGGGTAATACATGCTGGAGATTAAAAATATTAAAAAGTCATTTGGTCAGACAGATGTTCTTCATGATATTAGCCTTTCTGTTAATAAGGGAGATGTGATTGCGATTCTTGGACCGAGCGGATCAGGAAAGACGACACTTCTTCGCTGCCTAAATTTCTTAGAGAAGGCAGATGGCGGAACTATGACATTTGACGATGAGACAATTGAACTGCATAAGGCATCGAAGCGCACAATTGCGCGCATTCGAAAGAAAACGGCCTTTGTATTCCAAAATTATAACCTGTTTGCCAACAAAACAGCATTGCAGAATGTAACGGAAGGCTTAATTGTCGGAAGAAAAATGCCAAAGGATGAGGCAAATAAAATAGCACACGAGGCATTAAAAAAGGTTGGCATGGAAGATCGAAGTGATTACTATCCGTCGCAGCTTTCAGGTGGTCAGCAGCAGCGTGTGGCGATTGCGAGGGCAATAGCAGTAAATCCAGAGATTATTTACTTTGATGAGCCGACATCGGCGCTAGATCCAGAGCTGACGGTGGAGGTGCTTGCAGTTATGAAGCGGCTTGCACAGGAAGGAATGACAATGCTTGTTGTTACTCATGAGATGAACTTTGCGCGAACAGTATCAAATCGTGTGATCTTCATGGAAAAAGGAGTAATTGTCGAACAGGGATCATCAAAGGAATTTTTTGAGCATCCGAAGGAAATGCGCACAAAGGAGTTCTTGCGAATCTTTCAGGAGTAATTATTGATTGTAAAAGCATTTCTGATAAGGAAAATATCTGTCAGTACTGCTTTTTCATAAAATAAAGAGGAGGAAAATTATGACAATTAAGAAATTAATTCCATGCACATTAACAGCAGCAGTGATTGCATCTGCCGCATTGACAGGCTGCTCTTCAAAGGGTACATCTGATAAGAGTACTACAGCTGCAAAGACTTCTGCACAGGAGACAAAGGAGACTACTACAAAGTCTGCCGAGACCAAGGATACAGAATCAGGCAGCAGCGAATTAAACACAAGCGCAGAAGCAAAGAGCGAGGAAGAATCAAAGAAGGCTGAGACTGAGCTTGGAAGCGAAGAAGTATCTACAGAAATCGGAACCGGCGAGTCAGCAGATGATCTTTTAGCACAGATTAAGGAGCGCGGAAACATTGTTGTGGCAATGGAGGGAACATGGGCTCCGTGGACCTACCATGATGATAACAATGATCTTGTTGGCTATGACGTAGAGGTGGCACAGAACATTGCAGAGAAACTTGGCGTAGAGGTTGAGTTTGTAGAGGGCGAGTGGGATGGACTGCTTGCAGGTCTAGAGACAGGACGTTACGATATCATGGTAAATGGTGTTGGCGTGACAAAGGAGCGTGCAGAAAAGTACAATTTCTCTACTCCATATGCATATAATAAGACTGCTGTTATCGTTCGCGGCGATTACGATGAAATTTCATCAATGGAAAATTTAAAGGGCAAGAAGACTGCAAACACAATCACAAGTACCTACGCATCACAGGCAGAGGCATATGGTGCAACTGTTACTGGTGTTGACGATTTAAATCAGACTATCGAGCTGCTGCTTTCCAAGCGTATCGATGCAACACTTAATGCAGAAGTTGTATTTAACGATTACAAGAAAGAGCATCCAGATTCAAACATCAAGATTGCAACCTACTCCGATCAGGTAGAGGAGATTGCAATTCCGATCCGTAAGGGTGATGATACAGTTACTCTTTTAGAGGCTGTGAATGATGCACTTGATGAGATGGCAAAGGATGGTACACTGACCGAGCTGTCCGAGAAGTACTTCGGAATAGATATTTCTAAGAAATAAAAAAAGCGTAATTGGATATTTTAAATGAAAAAAGCTAACGGAGTCAATATACTGAAAATAATGACTTGACATTTTTTAATCACATTGTTATACTCTGTGTATCAGCGTTGAGGAGAACAAGTACTGATAAGGGAAACCAACAGAGAGCAGCCGGCAGGTGAGAGGCGCAGGGGAAGCTTATAAGGAATACCTCTCTGAGCTCTGCACCGAACTTGCGATTTTGCAAAAGTAGACTGCAGCGGCGCGGCAGCCGTTATCTTGTCAGAGTATTCGCAGATTGGCTGGATTATTTTTACAGGATGCGTGTACTTGAAAGGCAGTTTGTGTGAGCAGACTGTGAAGAAAGGTGGTACCACGAGATTTCGCCCTCGTCCTTTTGTTAGGACGGGGGCTTTGTATTTAGAAAAGTTCTCAGGCGAAAGTAATAAAAGCGCAGAAAAGGAGAAAGAATCATGCAGGTTTACGAAGAATTAGTAGCAAGAGGGCTGATTGCCCAGGTAACAGATGAGGAGCGTATCCGCGATCTCGTTAATAATGGAAAGGCTGTATTTTACATCGGATTTGACCCGACAGCAGACAGCCTTCATGTAGGTCACTTCATGGCACTGTGCTTAATGAAGAGACTTCAGATGGCAGGAAACAAGCCGATTGCTTTGATTGGTGGCGGTACTGCAATGATCGGTGATCCGTCTGGAAAGACCGATATGAGAAAGATGATGACAAAAGAGACCATCGAGCATAATGTAGAGTGCTTCAAGAAGCAGATGGCACGTTTCATTGATTTCTCTGATGGCAAGGCACTGCTTGTCAACAATGCAGACTGGCTGTTAAATTTAAATTATATTGATGTACTTAGAGAGGTTGGACCGCATTTTAGCGTAAACAGAATGCTGACAGCTGAGTGCTACAAGCAGAGAATGGAGCGTGGATTAAGCTTCTTAGAGTTTAACTACATGATTATGCAGAGCTATGACTTCTACATGCTGTTCCAGAAATACGGCTGCAACCTTCAGTTTGGTGGTGATGACCAGTGGTCCAACATGTTAGGAGGTACCGAGCTGATTCGTCGTAAGCTGGGAGAGGACGCAGGTGCAATGACCATTACGCTGCTGTTAAACTCCGAGGGTAAGAAGATGGGTAAGACAGTTTCAGGTGCTGTATGGCTGGATCCAGAGAAGACAAGCCCATACGACTTCTACCAGTACTGGAGAAATGTAGCAGATGCCGATGTCTTAAAGTGCATCCGTATGTTAACCTTCCTTCCACTTGAGCAGATCGACGAGATGGATAAGTGGGAAGGAAGCCAGTTAAATAAGGCAAAGGAAATCTTAGCATTTGAGCTGACAAAGCTTGTTCACGGTGAGGAAGAAGCAAAGAAGGCTGAGAGCGCAGCAAAGGCATTGTTTGGTGCAGGAAATGCAGCAGAGATTCCTGCAGTTGAGCTTAGCGCAGCTGACTTTGCAGAAGGTGAAGGTGAGAAGCTTGATATCTTAAGTCTTATTGTAAAGGCAGGTCTTGCTAAGTCACGTTCAGAGGCGCGCCGTGCAGTAGAACAGGGTGGTGTCAGTGTAAACGATGAGAAAGTAACAGATATCCGCATGAGCTTTGCAGCAAATGAGATCCCGGCAGAAGGACTCGTAATTAAGAAGGGCAAGAAGAACTTTAAGAAGATTGTCGTTGCATAAAGATTACGAACTGATAATAATAGAGACAGGTATTGACAGAAGTTGATACCTGTCTTTTTTATGTTTTAAAAAGGTTGCAATTCTGCGTAAAAGCGTGTATGATAAAGACAAAATTATGAAAAACACACAAATCATAGTATTTTAATTCAGGTGAAAACGGTCAAGATGCTGTGAAATGTGAAAATAAGAGGAGATATAACGATTATGATATATACGCTAGATACTAAGGCTGCAGACTATATTCCTGAGCTTGGTGACGGCTTTGAGGAAGGCAGCGAGGGAAGCGAAAACGCACAGGGCTTGCAGGTAGCTGATTACTATGCTGATGCAGATGGCGAGGGCATTTATTACATCACATATAAAATAGAGACTGCTAAAGAAATAGAGCAGCTATTTGTATTTGCAGGAAGAAAGCAGCTATTGCGTCTTGGAAAAAGAAAGGCAGGAGAGGTGATTGAGGGAACACTTTATCTGCATTTTGGCGAGATGATCCCGCGTTTTCACAGCGAGTGCATGACAATCACAAAGATTGGCTTTTCAGTGGCATGTGAGGATCTGACGAAATTAAAGAGTGTTGGCATGGCAGCAGAGAAGCTTTCTGCAAAGACAAAAATTCCGGCAGTCTATCTGGCAGGAGATTCCACAGTTACTGATCAGACTTGTCCAAAGCCATATATGCCGGGCGGATGCTACAGTTCATGGGGACAGTGCCTTGCATATTTTATCGGAGGAAGTACAGCCATTGATAACCAGGCGCACAGCGGACTTACCACAGAAACCTTTCGCAATGAGGGACACTACGATATCGTAAAGAAGGATATTCGTCCGGGTGATTTTTGCTTGTTTCAGTTTGGTCATAACGATCAGAAGCTGGCACATCTGCAGGCACAGACAGGCTATAAGGAAAATCTGATGAATTATGTAAATGAGATTCGTGGACTGTGCGGAGTTCCGATTCTTGTAACACCGCTTGCGCGCAATACCTGGAAGGATGACGGCACATACAATGATCTTTTAGCAGAGCATGCGCAGGCTGTTTTTGAGGTAGGGGAAGAGACTGGTGTGCCTGTAATTGACCTTCATAAATATGCAGCAGATTTAATCAAGAAAAATGGAAAAGAAGCTAGCCGTGTCTATTTCCACCCGGGAGACATGACACACACAAACGAGTATGGCTCATTTTTGTTTGCACATTTTATCGCAAGAGAATTGAGCAAGCTAGATCCTCTCACTTTCGCGATTGATGTGCAGGATGAAGAGGATTTTACACCAGATGAGCATACAGCCATTTTGACAGGAACAAGCACGGCAGCAGGGAATCAGGATGAACAAAAAGAAGTCTTTGATGCGATGGAGCGTGCCGGGGATAATCTTGTGGCAGCTGTGGAAAAGGCAAAAAAAGATGCAGAAATGATGAAGTAAATTTTGATTTTTATAGAAATAAGACTATTGGCTCAAAAAAAGGAGGGATAAAAATGCAGGAGCGCTGTAAAATAGGAGTTGTGATTGGCAATGCTAACTCACCGCACGCAATCAACATTATGAAGGGAATTGATCAGGCATCAAAGGAGTGCGATGTGCAGTTAATGTATTTTATGAATGTGAGCAGTCCTTATACAGCGCAGCTGTATCCACCTGATACATCAATAGGATGGGATTATCAAAAAAGTGCAATTTATGATTATGCGAGATATGTCAAAGCAGATGTCTTGATTATGACATATGGCATGATGAGCATTTTTATGAAGAGTGATTATGGAAAGCAATACCTGGAATATTTTCGCAATGTTCCATGTGTGCTCATAAATGAGCAGACCGACAGACCTAATTGGACGTCTATTATTGTCGATAATTATAATGGAATGTATGAATTAGTGGAGCATTTAGTGCGTGACCATGGGTATCATAATTTCGCTTTTTTGGCAGGACCGCCTGGAAATACAGATGCCTGCCAGCGAAAAAGAGCATTTTTAGATGTTATGAAAAAATATGATCTGCCAATGGATGAAAGCCACATTGAAACAGGCGATTTTTCAGAGTGTGTACAGACACAGGTAAATGCACTGTTAGATCGAATCCCTAATCTTCAGGCAATAGTATGTGCTAATGATGTGATGGCACTGACTGCTTATCAGGAATGTGAAAAGCGTGGACTTCATATTGGACATGATATTGCTGTTACCGGTTTTGATGACTGGGAGCGTATTCGTCACGTGCCAGTGCCAATCACGACAATTCGTCAGGATTCTGAACGGTCAGGATATATGGCTGTTTATAGTGCACTTGAGCTGGCGCGAAGCGGTCAAGGGAAAAATATTGTGATACCAGCGAAGGTATGTGTTAGAGAATCATGTGGCTGTACATGTAAGCAGTTTTCAGGTTTTGATCAAATTGAAAACATGGGACAAAAATTTGTCTATGAAAAACAAAAAAATACAGTATATCGTCAAAAAACATGGATGGTTCCTATGATCTCCAGAAACATGCTTATTGCATTGCAGGATCGCGAGAAATTTCTTAAAAATGCATTAACGCCAATGTCCTTTTTTGGCGTTAAAACGGCGCTGCTTTATGTCTTTAGAAATCCAGTTGAATATAATATAGAAAAGGGCTGGGAATTTCCAAATACGATTTATCTGGTTGCGCGTCAGGATGGAGAATGTGTAGAGGTATTTGATGAATATAAAAACGTGGCTTCTTTAGAAGAATGTGGATTTTCTGAGGAAGGAAGTGTACGCTATCAGCGTAAGCCGAGTGTATTTTGCCTTCAGTCTGGCTCAACGCAGTATGGTGTATTAAGCGTTGAGATTACGCCAGAGGAAGTGGATATGGTCTATTTGATCAGTATTCAAATGGCAAATGCGCTGATGGCGTATCACACAGAAAAAAAGCGTTTGTCTGTTCAGCGCGAGCGCGAGCTTTTGCTTGAGGAGCTTCGAAGCAAAAATGAAATTTTAAATTTTGTGTCAGAGCGAGATGAGCTGACGCAGATTAAAAATCGCCGTGGCTTTATGGAACAGGCAATGGAAATGAATCATGTTTATAAAAATAGAAAAGCAATTATTCTGTTTGCTGATATGGATGGATTAAAACAAATCAATGATAATTATGGTCACGCAGCAGGAGATATTGCAATTTGTGCCTGTGCAGATATTTTAAAGAAAGCTGCCGGAGAACATGGTATAGCAGGACGCCTTGGCGGCGATGAATTTGCACTTATGATGATTGGCGATGAAACTCGTGCAATTGAATTGATGGAGACTGTGCAAAAAGAGATTGCCATGTATAATGCACAGGGAAAAAATAAGTTTGTAATTGATATGTCGGTTGGATGTCAGATTGTATTATGTACAGACGAGCTTTCTATTCCAATGGTGCTTGAAAAAGCAGACAAGATCATGTATGAAGAAAAGAAAAAGAAGGGAAAGGCAAGATAGAAAGCCGAGGGAAGGATCATATGAGAAAAGAAATTGACAAATTTGTGGAACAGCGCTTGATTTCGGTTGTGCCGTCAAGACGGCAGATTGCGCATCAAAGAAGAGAATTTTATGGCTTTGTTCATTTTACAGTTAATACATTTACAGGGAAAGAATGGGGTGACGGGACAGAAGATGAGGCTATCTTTAATCCTGTAAAAATGGATGCTGATCAGTGGTGTGATGCTTTATGCGCTGCAGGCATGAAAGGGCTGATTTTGACATGCAAGCATCACGATGGTTTTTGCTTATGGCCAAGCCGTTACACAACGCATACGGTAGCAGCAAGTTCGTATCGTGACGGAAAAGGCGATATTGTAAAGGAAGTATCAGAAGCCTGCAAAAGACATGGACTGGATTTTGGCATTTACTTGTCACCGTGGGATCGAAATAATTATCTATACGGACAGGGAAAGCCATATGATGATTATTTTGTAAATCAGTTAACGGAGCTTCTGACACAATATGGACCAATCTTTGCTGTGTGGTTTGACGGTGCATGTGGGGAAGGATCAAATGGGAAAAAGCAGTATTATGATTGGGAGAGATATTATGAAGTTATAAGAAGACTGCAGCCAAATGCCTGTATTCATGTGTGCGGACCAGATGTGCGCTGGTGCGGAAATGAGGCTGGAAGTACGAGAGAATCTGAGTGGAGTGTTGTACCGCTTCGCACAAGAGATACGGAAAAGATTCAGGAAAACAGCCAAAAGCAGGATGATACGCAGTTTAGAGAGCGCATTGTCCGTGCGTCAGATCAGGATTTGGGAAGCTATGAACTGATAAAAGATGAGAAGGAGCTTATCTGGTATCCGGCAGAGGTTAATACAAGTATTCGTCCAGGATGGTTTTATCATGAAGAAGAAGACGATCAAGTCAAATCATTGGAAACATTGATTTCAATATATGAACACTCCGTTGGAGGAAACGCGACGTTTTTATTAAATATCCCGCCGACAAAAGAAGGTTTATTTCATGAAAATGATGTAAAACGACTGCATGAGATCGGTGAATATAAAAAGAAATGCTATGGCAAAAACTTGTTAGAGAAAGCATCACTTTTCTGCGAAGAACAAAAGAAAGGCTTTGAAATCGAGAATGTAAGAAACGATGATTATGATTCATATTTTACGACGTTAGATGGACAAAGAAACTGTAGGATTCACATAAAATTTGATAAAGAGTATGATATTCACCGTGTAGTATTGAAAGAAAATATAAAAAAGAGTCAGCGTATAGAAGCATTTAGAATTTTAACAGTGCATGATGGCAGTGAAAAATGCGTTTTCGAGGGAACAGTGGTTGGCTATAAAAAGATTGCCTTGTTAGATCAGATCCAAACAAAAGAACTAGTAAAAGAGCTAGTAAAAGAACTAGTAATTGAAATTATAGATTCAAGAGTAGCGCCGACGCTGTCCTATATTGGAATTTTTGAGTAAAAGAAGCAAATAGCCAGTGGACGGGAAAATGTTTTCTCGTCCACTGGCTATTTTTTTAATTGAATTGCTAATTAGTTTTCATTTTTCTCCATTGCAACCTTAAATTCGTCAAGCGTCATCTTTGCACACTGAGCGGCAGTTTCGATAGGCAGAAGATTTTGCATAACAAGATCAATTAACTGGTTGATGCGTCCCTGTTCAATACCTTGCTCAATACCCTGCTGAAGTCCCTGCTCAATACCTTGCTCAATACCTTGCTCAATACCCTGTTCAAGTCCCTGTTCAAGTCCTTGTGCGAGTCCTTCTTGTATTGCTTTATCTCGGCTTTTCTTTAACTCTTCTTCAATTTCTTCCTTCATAAGCTCTCTCAATGCCTCACACATATCCGAAGTCCTCCTTACTTTGTCATAGTTTTTTCTGTTTGCAGCGACACTAACTTGCAATACGGCATCTGCTTTTTCTTTGTCGCCTGGTTCGGTAAAAGCGCTTGCTAATTCTGTGAATCTTTGAATATCATCGGTCTGAGCACTTTTGGATAACACTTTAAGACTTTCATGATTTTGAGAGTTTAGCTCATTTGTTACAACAATCTGTGTTGGAACAGAAAGTCCGTTTACATAGTATATGCCCGGAGACTGCCTTTCAATTATGTATCCTTCTTTAGAAATCTGGTTTAACAGCTCCTTCGGAGCAGATGCCCGAAAAAGTGAGACGGTCAATTCTCTTAGCGGAATTTGATTCACTTTTTCTCAAAGTTATCAATTGTCATACCATCATCGGGTGATTTATATTCAATGATATTATGTCCTCGAAAGATTTTTCCGATTTCATTTTGAATCTGCACGCCTTTCCTTTTTTCGATGATCAGAAGATCCATTTGCAATGGTTTTTTGCTTAGATTGTACTCGCGCTTAAATTCGAGATCGTCTTTATTGAAGCGAAGCTCAAGTTCGGCTGCGGCACAGAAAGCAGGATGCCATTGGATTTTTGTTCTGGGTCGCCGTTCATTTGGTTTTTCCATAAAACTCCTCCATTCAAAAATCATTCTCCAAATTTTGGAATTTTATCGAATGTATCCTTGACCTTAATATAAGATCATTTATCATTTGCACGGTGTAAAAGTTCCTTTCAAGGTAAGTATAACACTAGAATATCTGTTTTGCAACACGATCATAAAAAACTACAAGGATAAAGAAATGAATCAGTTAGTCACTAACAAATAATGATAGCATG
>QWCH01002586.1_pt1 | contig 22091 bp, 21 predicted proteins | sample 1972671 | NCBI WGS metagenome assembly QWCH01 (sample SAMN09866713, study PRJNA288562) | Human gut metagenome isolate term3_stool, whole genome shotgun sequencing... | isolation source: gut | host: Homo sapiens | place: USA: California
AGTAATAACTAAAAGAAAGCAGAATGGTAAAGATTAAATTTCCCGATGGGAATGTAAAAGAGTTCGAGTCCGGGGTTACCGGCATGGACATAGCTAAGTCGATTAGCCATAAGCTGGCTAAGGAAGTGTTGTCGATATCCGTCAATGGAGTCACGTGGGACTTGACGCGGGGGATAACGACAGACGCCGAGATTAAGCTGTATACATGGGACGACGAAGAGGGACGCCATGCTTTCTGGCACTCGTCTGCACACCTTATGGCAGAAGCTTTGCAGGCTCTTTACCCGAATATCAAGTTCGGTATAGGACCGGCTATCGAGAATGGTTTCTACTATGACGTGGATCCCGGAGAAGGTGTTGCCATCCAAGAGAAAGATTTAGTGGAGATTGAAAAGAAGATGCTGGAGTTGGCAAGGAAAAACGAGGAGTATTGCAGGATAGACGTTAGCAAGCAAGAGGCGTTGAATCATTTTTCATCCCTCGACGAAACATATAAAGTTGAGTTAATCAATGATTTGGAAGACGGTACGATCACGTATTACCGTCAGGGGGATTTCACGGACTTGTGTCGCGGACCGCACTTGCCCGATACATCCTATATCAAAGCGATCAAGTTGACATCCGTTGCCGGGGCATACTGGAGAGGGGACGAGCACAATAAGATGCTGACCCGTATCTACGGTATCACTTTCCCGAAGCAGAAGATGTTGGACGAGTGGATCGTGTTGATGGAGGAGGCGAAGAAGCGTGACCACCGCAAGATAGGCAAGGAGATGGAATTGTTCATGTTCTCGCAAGCCGTGGGTGCGGGATTACCCATGTGGTTGCCGAAAGGCGCTATGTTGCGCGACCGTTTGGAGGCTTTCTTGAGAAAGGTACAGAAGAAATACGGTTACGAGCAGGTAATTACCCCGCATATCGGTAACGTGAACTTGTACAAGACTTCCGGGCATTTCCAGAAGTACGGGAAGGATAGTTTCCAAGTGATCACCACGCCGCAAGAAGGCGAGGAGTTCATGTTGAAACCGATGAACTGCCCGCATCATTGCGAGATATACAAGTTTAAGCCCCGCTCGTACAAGGATCTTCCGGTGCGTTTTGCCGAGTTCGGTACGGTGTATCGTTACGAGCAGAGTGGTGAATTGCACGGGTTGACAAGGGTACGCGGTTTTACTCAAGATGACGCTCACTTGTTCTGTACGCCCGATCAATTGAAGGATGAGTTCAAGAAAGTGATTGATATTATATTCACGATCTTCAAAGCGTTGGATTTCGAGAACTTCACGGCGCAGGTATCGTTGAGAGACCCGAATAACAAGGAGAAATATATCGGTTCGGACGAGAACTGGGAGAAGGCGGAAACTGCCATCATCGAGGCTGCTGCCGAGAAAGGTCTGACAACTACCGTGGAATTGGGTGAAGCCGCGTTCTACGGTCCGAAATTGGACTTCATGGTGAAAGACGCTATCGGTCGGAAATGGCAATTGGGTACGATTCAAGTGGATTACAACCTGCCGGAACGTTTCGATTTGGAATACACGGGTGCCGATAACCAGAAGCATCGTCCGGTGATGATCCACCGCGCGCCGTTCGGAAGTATGGAGCGTTTCGTGGCGGTTTTGATCGAGCACACGGGTGGTAAATTCCCCTTGTGGTTGACCCCGGATCAGGTTGTAGTGCTTCCGATTAGCGAAAAATATAACGATTACGCGGAAAAAGTTGTAAATTTCTTAAATAATTCCGACATTCGCACCGTTTTAGACGACCGTAACGAGAAGATAGGTCGGAAGATACGTGATAACGAGTTGAAAAAGATTCCTTACATGTTGATTGTCGGGGAGCAGGAAATGAACGAAAATAAAGTTTCCGTGCGCCGTCAGGGTGAAGGTGACAAGGGATCGATGTCGACGGAAGAGTTTGCAGAGATGATAAATAAAGAGGTAGAGATGCAGTTGAACGCTATCTACAATGAAAATAAATAATAAAAGGAGGATTAATTATAGCAAGGACAATGGAATTTAGGGGCAGAGGTCAAAGTGACAAGCCACAGCACAGAATTAACGAGCAGATAAGAGCCGCTTCTGTGAGAGTCGTTGGTGAAAACGTGGAACCGGGGGTTTATCCCGTGAAAGAGGCTTTAGCGATGGCTGAAGCTGCCGGAGCGGATCTGGTAGAAATATCTCCCAATGCCGATCCACCCGTGTGCAGGATTATTGATTATAGTAAGTTTCTGTACCAGTTGAAGAAAAAGCAGAAAGAGATTAAAGCCAAGAGCGTGAAAGTGGTCGTGAAGGAGATTCGTTTCGGACCCCAGACAGATGACCATGATTTAAATTTCAAGTTGAAACACGCGATTGAGTTCTTGAAAGAGGGTGCTAAGGTGAAAGCCTACGTTTTTTTCAAGGGACGCTCTATTTTGTTTAAGGATCAAGGGGCTACATTGTTGGAACGCTTTGTCGATGCTTTGGAAGATTACGGTAAATTGGAATCCGCTCCCATGCTGGAGGGGAAGAAGATGATTGTGATGATTACTCCTAAAAAATAGTTTAGAATTTGGGTTTTAGAATTTAGAATGAAATCTAAAATTTAAAATCTAAAATTTGAATTGAAAGGATTTTTTATAATTACATATTCTGAAACACAATTAAATTTAGAACAAATGCCAAAGATGAAGAGTGTAAGTAGCGCGAAGAAAAGATTCGTTCTGACCGCTACCGGGAAGATTAAAAGAAAACATGCTTTCAAAAGTCATATTTTGACGAAAAAAGCAACGAAGAGAAAAAGAAATTTGACTCATAGCACGATCGTTGATCCTAGCAATGTGGCTGGTGTGAGAAAGATGCTTTGTATCTAAGAAATTTAAAAGTAATTAACCGGAATGTTATGCCTGACAAGTTTCTGAAAAGAACGCTAACATTCAAAAAAAACAAGAATTATGCCAAGAGCTAAAAATGCCGTTGCTTCGAGAGCACGTAGAAAAAAGGTTTTAAAACAGACCAGAGGTAACTTTGGTGCAAGAAAAAATGTCTGGACGGTTGCTAAAAACACGTATGAAAAAGGTTTGACGTACGCGTACCGTGACAGAAAGAAGAAAAAATCAGAATTTAGAGCACTGTGGATTCAGAGAATTAATGCCGCGGTTAGAATGGAAGGTTTAACTTACTCCAAATTTATGGGCTTGGTTCATAAGGCTGAAGTAAACATGAACCGTAAAGTTCTTGCTGATCTGGCTATGAATCAACCGGAAGCTTTCAAAGCTGTTGTGGCGAAAGTGAAAGAGTTAGCTTAGTAATTATAAAATATCGGAAAAAGGCTGCCCTCGGGTAGCCTTTTTTTTTAATTAAAATGTTACCTTTGCGTGTCAGTGGTATATTTTATTTATTTAGAATAATGAAGATTGCATTACTAGGATACGGGAGAATGGGAAAAGCTATCGAACGATTGGCTCGGGAGCGTGGGCACGAGATTGTTTTAATCGTGGATGAAACAAATCGGGCTTCGTGCACGGATGAGCAGTTGAAGCAAGCGGACGTGGCGATAGAGTTTACAACCCCGGCTGTTGCCGTGGATGATTACGGCTGGTGTTTTCGCAACGGGGTTCCCGTGGTATCCGGTACAACCGGGTGGCTGGAGAGATGGAGCGAAGTGACGGAATTATGCAACGAGACGGGGGGTGCGTTCTTTTACGCGTCGAATTACAGTATAGGGGTGAATATATTTTTTCACTTGAACCGATGGTTGGCTAAGACCATGGCGGGGTTTGATAATTATAAGGTATTCGTGGAGGAAACGCACCATGTGCATAAACTGGATGCACCCAGTGGTACGGCAATTACTTTGGCTGAAGGAATTTTAGAGGAACACCCGAAATATTCTTCTTGGAAACTGGATGAAGGAGAGGTGAAAGCCGGCGAGTTGCCGATCAAGGCAAAGCGTGAAGGAGAAGTGCCCGGTATTCATGCCGTGACGTATAAATCGGAAGTGGACGAGATTCAGATATATCATTCCGCCTTTTCCCGTGACGGCTTTGCTCAAGGTGCCGTGATGGCTGCCGAATTCCTTGCCGGGAAGAAGGGGGTTTACGGGATGGATGATCTTTTGGAGTTGAAAGTTAAAAACTAAAAGTTTAGAATTAAGAACGAAGATATGAGAAATGTATTGACAAATAAATGGTTTAAGTTCGGGATAGTTCTTTTTATATACTTGTTGTGGACGTTGTGGGTACAGAGTTGGTGGTTGCTGATCGGGGTACCTGTATTGTTTGATATCTATATCTCGAAGAAAGTACATTGGGCATTCTGGAAGAAAAAGAACGTGGAGAAGCAAACGAAAGCCGTCGAGTGGATTGATGCTTTGATATTTGCCGTTATTGCCGCCACGCTGATCAGAATGTTTTTTTTCGAGGCGTACACGATCCCGACGTCTTCCATGGAGAAAACCATGCTCGTGGGGGATTATTTGTTCGTGAGTAAGGTCGCTTACGGACCGAAGTTGCCGAACACCCCTTTATCAGTACCTTTTACACATCATACCTTACCTTTCACGCAATCCACGAAAGCGTATTCCGAGGCAATACAGTGGCCTTACAAGCGCATCGGCGGGTTGGGCAAGGTGAAACGGAATGATATTGTCGTGTTTAATTTCCCAGCGGGGGATACGGTTGTCGTGGGGAACGAGAATCCGGACTATTATTCACAGATACGTAGCCATGCGAACTACATGGAGCAGGTTGCTAAAGAAAAAAATATGGATTTGACACCGGAAGAAGCATGGACGTTTGCCCGGAATCAAATATGGAAAGAGAAGGACATCATCGCCCGCCCGGTGGATAAACGGGAAAACTATATCAAGAGATGCGTGGGGATGCCGGGAGATGTGTTGGAGATGAAAGATGCCGTGTTATACGTGAACGGGCAAAAGGAAGAGAATTACGCTACCATGCAGTTGAATTATCATATTAAGGTGACTTCCCCGTTTAATCAATTGAAGTTGCAGGAGATGGGGATTGCTTTGGATGACATTCAATATTACAATAATAATTATAAGTTGCCTTTAACACCGGAGATGTTGGAGAAGATCAAGGCGATGCCTAACGTGGTTTCTGTCACTCGAGAGACGGAGCGGGGAGAGGTGTTCCCGTATAGTGAGGCTTACCCGTGGACGAGAGATGATTTCGGTCCGCTGCCGATTCCGAAGAAGGGGGAAACGATTGATCTGACTATCGAGAATTTACCTTTGTACGAGCGTATTATCGGGGCTTACGAGGAGAATAAGCTGGAAGTGAAGGATTCCGTTATCTATATAAACGGGAATCCGGCAGATAAATATACCTTCAAAATGGATTACTATTGGATGATGGGTGATAATCGTCATAATTCGGCGGACTCCCGTTACTGGGGATTCGTGCCCGAAGATCATATCGTGGGTAAGGCTTATTTCATCTGGCTTTCCTTGGATAAGGATAAATCTTTCTTGGGTAAGATACGATGGAACAGGATGTTCCGGTTTATACATTAAAAAAAAGCGGCTTAGCCGCTTTTTTTGTTAATTAATTTATTAACTTGTCAGTGTTTTGAAATACTACAATTATGGCAAAGAGTAAAACTAAAAAGACATTTGTATTAGATACGAACGTTATCCTTCATGATTATAGATCGATTTACAATTTCGAGGATAATGATATCGTTATCCCGATAACGGTTCTCGAGGAGTTGGATAAATTCAAACGGGGAAATGACCAGATTAATTACCACGCGCGGGAGTTTGCGCGGGAATTGGATCAGATTTCGGGGGAGGATTTCTTTGTTAAAGGAGCTTCTTTGGGTAAAGGCAAAGGAAATCTTTTTATCCAGACGGGAGTGCCGTTTAACGAGAAGATAAACGAGTCGTTCAGTGAGGATATTCCGGATCACAGGATATTGGCTATTGCCGCTTATATTACAGAGAAGAGGAAGGGTGAAAAGGTTGTTTTGGTGTCGAAAGATATGAATTTGAGGATGAAAGCGAGGTCTCTGGATATTTTGGCAGAGGACTATAAGACGGATCAAGTGAAGAATTTGGAAGTGTCGTTGAGCAAGTGCGTGATCACGAAAGAGGATTTCTCGCAAGACTTGATCGCCAAACTTTACGAGAGCGGGGAAGCCGGGGTTCCGGTGGAAACGTTCTTCCCGAAAGAGGATATTAAAGGAAATAATTATTACATATTAAAGAACGGCAGTAATTCCGTTCTGGCCTGTTATGATCCTACGCGGAGAGTTGTGCGGAAAGTGGAGAAATTGAATACTTTCGGAATCTACCCGAAGAACTCGGAGCAGGCATTCGCGTTGGATGCATTGATGAACCCGAATATATCCCTTGTTGCCTTGAGTGGTAAGGCGGGAACGGGTAAGACATTGTTGGCGTTAGCGGCGGCATTGCAACAAAATAAGGCTTTCGAGCAGATTTATCTGGCTCGTCCTATCGTGGCATTATCCAATAGGGATTTAGGGTATTTACCGGGTGACGTGAACGAGAAAGTAGGTCCTTATATGCAGCCTCTATTCGATAATCTGGCGGTTATCAAGCATCGTTATAATATGCATAGTCAGGAGAACCGCTTGATTGATGATATGTTGAAAGACGAACGTTTGGTTATTTCCGCGTTGGCATACATCCGCGGACGGAGCTTGTCAAACGTGTTCTTTATCGTTGACGAAGCCCAGAACCTTACCCCGCATGAGGTGAAGACGATTATCACGCGTGCCGGAGAAGGGGTGAAGATGGTGTTCACGGGAGATATTGACCAGATCGATTCTCCTTATCTGGATCGTCAGTCTAACGGTTTGTCACATCTGTTTGACCGGATGCAGGGACAAGAGATTTTCGCCCACGTGCATCTGGAGAAAGGGGAACGGAGTTACCTTGCAGAGGTGGCTAGTAACTTGTTGTAATAGTCGAATTAGTAGTTTATAAGGTTTATAAAGTTCATAAAGTTTATAAGGTTCATAGCCCCCTGCGGGGCGCTTTGTCCACGACAGCTTTAGCTGTCGATAAATATAGTCCGAAGGACACCCGTCACTTTATAAACCTTATAAACTTTATGAACTTTATAGACTCATTTTATGAATATATTGGGATTTCTGGGTGCGGCAATTCTGTTGACATTGATGCCGGGACCCGATATTTTGTTCGTGATAACACAAAGTATTATCCGGGGAAAAAAGGCGGGAATCATTTTTGCTTGCGGGTTGTGTACCGGGTTGATCGTTCACACGGCGGCAGTCAGTTTGGGACTTTCCTTGATTCTGTACAAATCTCCGGTGGCCTTTGCCGTGCTGAAGTATCTGGGGGCGGGGTATTTAATCTATCTGGGTATCAAGTCTTTTATTCATCGTAACGAGAACTCGATGGAGTTGCCTGCTTCCGGGGGAGCGGAATACAAGCTATACCGCAAGGGTATTCTGATGAATGTCTTGAACCCCAAGGTTCTCGTGTTTTTTATAGCGTTTTTTCCCGGATTCGTCAATCCGGCAACGGAGAATCCGGCAGGTGAATTCCTGTTGCTGGGCGTGCTTTTTATGGCACAGGCTATCGTTATATTCTCGCTGGTAGCTCTGTTGGCAGACCGGTTATCCCGTCGTTTGATGCAAAACAACCGTTTCTCGTTGATTATGCATATCATCGAGTCGTTGGTGTATTTCGCTATCGGTATCAGTTTGATCTTCGTGACCGTGGGATCAGAACTTCCTCAAGCGTAATATGCGGGGGATATATGTTGAAATATGACGCGCTTTTTTCGTATCGTAGACGTCGGCTATTTTAATTAAAATAGCTGTTTCTTCCACACCGCCGAATCCCGGGTTTATCGCCGTACCGAATGATTTCATCGAGGGCGACAGGCTCATGTAGGCGTTCACGAGAGGAGGTATGTTTTCCCCTTGTTCACGCACGTAACGGGAAAGTATCCTGTAATCTTCCTCGTAACTGTTCCCGCAGAGGATGCTGCCGAGTTTTCTATCGTCGATATGTATTTCCAAAGGAACGATAGGTTCAACCAATCCTTCGTTGTCTTTAAAATACTTGCGCATGAAGAAAAGTATCATGTCGCGGGCTTTTATGTTGAAGCTGGTGTACATGGTGACTTTACCGAAGAAGTATTCCATCTCCGGGTTCTCCACGGTAAGGGCTCCTAATCCGTCCCATAGATTATCCAAGGCAAAAAGGGATTTCCGTCCCATTTTGGTGGATTGATACAAAGGTTGAACGAAAGAGCGTCCGAGTTCTATCATCTTGGTGAGGTACTCCTTTTTGAAGCGCTCTGAAAAACGGAATAACTCCGTGGTCGCGAGATTGGGCTCTCCCTCCGCGTTCAGAGAGAGGTTGTCGCAAAGGATATAACGGTAGCCACCCAGTATTTCCTGCTCTTTCGGGTCCCACACGATAAGTTGCTGATAGGGTACCTGTTCATCCACGTCGAACGGGTCTATATCTACTTCTTTTCCTGTTCCGCCCCCCGCTGTCCTGAAAGTCAATTCACGTAACCGTCCGACCTCTCTCATGAGGTTGGGACTGTTGAAGGCATTGAACGAGTATATTTCATTATTGCCTTTATTGGTTTTCCGGATAAATCTTTCTTCCGTTAATTCAGCTAGCAATTTTGCTTTATCGACAGGATAAATAACTGGTTGCATAATTTTGAATCTATAAACTATATACGTTTTTTTTCACTTCTGCTGCCCACTCTTTGGGAGTCTTACTTTTATCGAACGTTTCCCACGGGATGGGTTTACCTATACTTAATGTGAATGTAGAACCTTTTTTATTGAATGTTTCCTTGGGGAGGCACATCATTTCGAGGTTTACTTTCAAGCCTATTTTTTTTCTGAAGTTAGCGAGGTTGTAGAAGAACTTGGAGTTCTCGCCTTTCACGTGTATCGGAACAATATCACGTTGGTATTTCACGGCTTTCACGATAAAACTCTTTTGCCACTCGGGATCAATGATTACCCCCTTGGTCTTACGACTGACCATCCCTGCCGGGAAGGTGATTATTTGCGCGTCGGAAGCGAAAGCGTTTTCGAGATCGGCAGCGGCTTCTTTTGCCAGAGCCCCGTGCTTGTTGACGGGCAGGAAGATGTTGTTCAAGTTCTTCAAGTTCATCAACAAGTCGTTTACCGGGAATTTTAACGGACTGTATTTTCTACCCAAATAAGAGATCAGTATAATTCCGTCCGGACCGCCGAGAACGTGGTTGGCGGCGAATATATATCGTCCGTTGGGATCGGGAAGGTTTTCTTCTCCCTCGATTTTAAAGGATAAGTCAAGGTATTCCATGACTCCGTCAGCGAAATCGAGTCCCTTGCGGTCCCCGTATTTCGAGATAAAATCGTTGATTTGGTCCTGGCAAATTAATCTTTTTAAGAATGAATAAACGAATTTAGGAATCCAGCGTGCTAATTTTGGATTTTTGCTCTTAAAAAGTTGTTCAATGTATATCGGTTTAACAGTTTCTTCCATAATTATTGTGAATTGCTCTCTCTTACTTCAAAAGTTTTGACAAAGATAAAAAACCTTATTCAATAAAATTCGTTATAGAGGATATGAATTGAAAAATATGAACATTTTTAATGAATGGAATAAGTTGAACGCAAAAAAAGAGAACTATGAAAAAATTATCTTTGATAACTAGTGGAGTTATTTTGATGCTTTCTTTCTTGATGGTGGGGTGTAATACCATGAAGAAGTTAGAGAGAGAAGCCATCGAAACGGCAGTAGTGGGGAAGGTCTCACCTCAGCAGTTGACAGCGGTGGATGGAACGGTGAATTTTAATTATAATATTGCTTTCGCTCCCAAGCAGTTTTATAAGAAGTTAATTTTGAAAGTGACTCCCAAGATGCAATATCCCGGTGGAGAAGAGGCTATGGCACCACTTTATTTCCAAGGAGAGAAAGTGAAAGGAACGGATTATCCCGTGGTAGAGTACAAGGGTAATACGATGGCAACTTATAATTTGTCTTTCCCGTACCGTGACGGTATGCAGAAAGGCGTGCTAATTGCGGATATTGAGGCAATCATGAAGAACAAGAGCGTTACTTTGACTCCTGCTATATTGAACACGAACGGGGTGAAAGAGTGGAAAACTTACGCTTATTCCTTACCTAATAATCCTAACGCGATACCGTTGTTTACCGAAACATTCGTGAAAGATGTTCCCGCTACGGGCGTAGGTGTGGTCAGCGGTTATGTATTGTTCCCGTTATCTCAATCCGTGATCACGGACGCGCAAAAGAAATCAACCGTGATGACGCAGGCCGCCAAGGTTATGAAAGAAGTGTTGGCTAATAAGGATGCCAAGATCACGAAGATGGTCATGTATGTTTCCAGTTCTCCTGAAGGACCGGAGAGATTGAACAAGAATCTAACGACGAACCGTTTCAAGGCTGCCAAGTCTTTCTTCGAGAAAGACCTTGCTCTGGCAAATACTCCGGTGGCAAAGGATTCCAAACTTATCGTGTCTAATTTGGTAGACGAGAATTGGGATGGTTTGTATCTGTTGTTGGATGACTCTAATATACGGAATAAAGCCGCGATCGTGAAAGATTTGAAGGCTGCCCCGAGTTTGGCAAAACGTGAAGCTGTTCTTGATTCATATATCAAGTCGGTTCCGGAGTTGAAAGATGTTGTTCTTCCTGTTCTTCGTCGTGCTGACTTCTTTATATTCTACACGATGCCTGCTGTTATACAGGTAGAGAATCAGGCAACTGCTTATTATGTACCTCAATTACAGGAAAATTCAGTGTTGTCTGCACAGACTGACGTGAGTTTATTGAATGATTTGGCCGCTATGGCTATCCGGAATAAGGATTACCGGAAAGCCAAGAAGTTGTTGGAGTCGGCTGCCGTGATGAAAGAGCAACCGGAAGTGTTCAATAATTTGGGTATCGTGTACCAAAACGAGGGAAATAATGCGCAAGCCCAAAATATGTATTCCAAAGCATCTATCAAGAAAGAGGCCAAGTACAATTTAGGTATGTTGTTATTGCAGCAAGGTGAGTATAGCAAGGCTATTCCTTACTTGAAGGCAATGCCTGATGTAAATCTTGCTTACGCGCAATTGATGGCTAATGACAATCGTGCCGCTTTACAGACCTTCAAGAGTTTGAACTTGACGACAGGATATGAATATTACTTGATGGCTGTAGCTGCTGCCAGATTGAAAGATACGCAGACCATGGCTGACGCTTTACAGAAAGCGATACAGCTTGATCCGCAAATGAAAGAAAAAGCTCAGATGGATAGAGAATTTTATCCTTACGCACAAGAAACGATTTATTTGAATATTGTTGATTAAAATTGTTTGACTTTGCATTGTTGAATAGGGTTATAGCGGAGGCTATGACCCTATTTGCTATTGTATAAAAGCCAACCTGCAACTTGCAGAGCCGTAGGCTCAACTTGTAACCTGCAATTTTGTGAAGCGATTTATTGTTTTACAAAACTTTATCCGGATTCTGTTTGATGAAATCTCCCCAGTCTTTGCATTTGGAACCGCCTGTTGTCGGAAGGTTGCCTTGTATATGGTGGCAATAAGCGATGGCGATAGCGTCCGTTTCGTCCAGTGTCGAAATGGTGTCTGGCATAACCATAAACTTGCCTAACAGGATGGCAATCTGTTCTTTTGATGCCTCTCCTGTACCCGTGATGCTCATCTTGATTTTTTTAGGAGCGTACTCGAAGATAGGTATGTTGCGTTGCAGCGCGGCAGCTATGGCCACGCCTTGCGCACGTCCCAACTTGAGCATGGATTGGATGTTTTTCCCGTAAAACTGTGATTCAATGGCTAATTCGTCCGGGTGATAGGAGTCAATGACTTGCAGGGTTCTCTGGAATACCCGTTGTAACTTCAGATATGGATCATCCAGTTTCTTCATGTCCACGACTCCGGACACGACAAGTTCGGGTCTGCTGTTCTTTCCGGTAGTGCGGAGAATCGCGTATCCCATGAAATTAGTTCCGGGATCGATGCCCATGATTAGTTTTTCCATATCCTTTAGATTTCTATACTTCTTCCAGCGTGGTGCTGAAATGAAGCATTTTTTCTCCGAACATTTCTGTCAATACACCCAGTAATTTTTCTTTGTATAGTTCCATGAAAACAGCGTAATCGTCTGCAACGGAGAAAACGAGTTGCAGGGAGAAGGATTTTCCATCCTCTTCATTTACCAGTATTCTGGTGAACAGAACGTCACAGCATACTCCTTTGGTTTTGACGAAAGGAATATAAAATTCGTGGATGGCTTTTCTGAATGCCCCCTCTATTTCTTCTTCGACGTGGAATGTTGTGTTGTAAATAAAACGCATAGGTGTCGAGATGAAATTTAGGACGTGACCGCTGACGATCATGTCCTAAATTGATTATTATCTGATATAGTCCGTACCCATGAATCCGCGTAAAACGTCGGGTACACGGATGCCTTCCGGTGTTTGGTTATTTTCCAGCAAGGAAGCCACGATTCTCGGCAGAGCTAGCGCACTACCGTTAAGCGTGTGAGCCATGATGGTTTTCTTCTCTCCTTTGTCCCGGAAACGCAGTTTCAAGCGATTCGCTTGGTATTCCTCGAAATTGGAGACGGAACTGACTTCCAACCAACGATTCTGGGCTTTGGAATATACCTCGAAATCGTAAGTAAGGGCAGACGTGAAACTCAGGTCACCACCGCACAACCGAACGATACGGTAAGGTAGTTCCAGTTTTTGCAACAAGCCTTCCACGTGTTTTACCATACCGTCCAGAGCCTCGTAAGACGCTTCCGGGCGAGTGATTTGCACGATTTCCACTTTATCGAACTGGTGCAGACGATTCAATCCGCGCACGTCCTTACCGTATGAACCCGCTTCCCGGCGGAAACAAGCCGAATAGGCAGTGTTTTTTACCGGCAACTGGTCCGCGTCAAGAATAACATCCCGGTAAAGGTTCGTTACCGGAACTTCTGCTGTCGGGATAAGGTAAAGTTTATCCTCGTTCACGTAATACATTTGTCCGTCCTTGTCGGGCAATTGTCCGGTTCCGAAGCCGGAATCTTCATTCACCACGAGGGGTGGTTGTACTTCCTCGAACCCGGCTTTGATGTTTTCCTCCAGAAAGAAATAGATCAAGGCTCTTTGTAAACGGGCTCCCAATCCTTTGTACACGGGGAATCCGGCTCCGGTGATTTTTACACCTACCTCGAAATCGATTAATTGATATTTCTTTGCCAGCTCCCAGTGGGGGAGTTGTCCTTCCTCGTGGGCGGGCACGTTGTCGCATACTTTCACGATCACGTTGTCGGCATCGCTTTTGCCGGGAGGTACGGAGTCGTGGGGAAGGTTCGGCAGGCGCACGATGAGCGTGTTCAACTCGTTCAGCGTTTCGTTGTGTTTGGTTGTCAACGCGGCGATTTCCTCTTTCAAACGGGTGGTGTTTGCACGGGCAGTTTCCGCTTCCTCTTTTTTTCCTTCTTTCATCAACGAGCCGATTTGTTTCGAGATGCTATTCATTTCGGCTTGTTTATCGTCTGATTCTTTTTGAAGGTTCTTTCTCTCGTTGTCAAGAGAGATGATTTTTTCTACTAATTCCTTGGCATCAAAGTTTTTCACGGCTAATTTACGAATCACCGTTTCTTTGTTTTCCTGAATAAATTTAAGGTTTAGCATCCCGTCTTAATTTTAGGTTTTAGATTTTAGATTACGGGAACAAAAGGCTTTTGAGGATACCGTTGTTCCGGGGTGTAAAAATAAAAAAACTCCTGTACTTTACCAAGGACAGGAGTTCGAAATATGTTCATTTTTCTGTTTACTCGGCAATAGCTTCAACAGAAACGTACGATTTGTTGTCTTGTTTCTTTTTGAAAACAACTTTTCCGTCGATCAACGCGAACAAGGTATGATCTCTACCTAATCCCACGTTCAATCCGGGGTTGTGTACAGTTCCTCTTTGACGAACAATAATACTACCAGCCTTGGCGAATTGTCCGCCGAAAATCTTTACTCCTAATCGTTTGCTTTCTGATTCACGACCGTTCTTAGAGCTACCGACTCCTTTCTTGTGTGCCATATCGTCTTATAATTTTAGAAGTTACAAAATAAATTAAGCGTTGATCGTTTCGATCTGAATTTGAGTCATACATTGACGATGACCGTTCTTTTTGCAGTATCCTTTTCTTCTCTTTTTCTTGAAGATGATTACTTTGTCAGCTTTCAAGTGAGATAATACTTTTGCCGTAACTTTGGCTCCTTCTACAATTGGAGTACCGATTTTGATATCTCCTTCATTGTCCACTAAAAACACTTTGTCAAATTCTACTTGAGAACCTTCTTCTGCAGCCAGTCTGTGAACATAGACTTTACGGTCTTTCTCAACTTTGAATTGTTGTCCTGCGATTTCTACAATTGCGTACATTGTTCTAATTCATTTTTAAGTTAATACCATGGGGTGGGCATTTCTCCGCTTGGTGTACCCCTGAGGTTAAATTTTCGCTCGGCAAAAGTAGTAATTGTTTTTGAAACGGCAAAGATTTCACTGAATAAAACGGTGTTGTTTTTAATAGAAATTCTTTGGATTCGTATTTTTGAGTGGATATTGAATAATTAAAGGTAAAATGTCGTGAATGGTAGTGAGATATTATTGCTAATATCATGAAGCGGGTCGAAATCAAGAATGGTAATTCAAGAAAATAATGATATTATGATTAGTTTTGTGTGTTTGCTTGAATTTTATCAAAATACGAAGAAGTATTTAGTATATTGCCGATATATGGAAAATTATTCTTATTAAATTTGATGATTTTCAAAATAGCTAAAAATATACTATATTGCCTAATGAACTATTTTTTTAATCTTTTTAAAAATAGGGTAAATTCTTTGATATATGAATTTATTTTAATATTTTTGTAATACTAATTATTTACTAATTTAAAATACAAATAACATGAAAAAGAGGATCGTTTTTATTTTCGCATTGTTTTTAGGGTTGACAGGCTTCGGTGGAGAGGGGCGAGTTGTGGAGCAAAGTCATATAAATTTCCATGAGAGAGTTGCGCTTGTGGATAATGCACCCCGAATAGTCAGACCCCTCCGGGATCTTCAAGTGTCAGAAGGAGCTCCTGCTGTTTTTTCTACTAAATTTTCGCCATCTAATTGTGAAATTATATGGTTAGACAATCTTGGTGATGTGATTAAAGAAAAAGATGGAATTAAACTCTCTCGTAACAATGACACTGCAATATTAGAAATAGAAGAAGTGATTCCAGAAGATGCGGGAACATATAGAGTGAAATTCGTAAATAAGGATGGAGAGGCTACATCAACGGCACGATTATTTGTCATATTGCTTGATAAAAAATAATTTTACTCGGTTTATTAACAGAATTACTTCAAGAATATTTTTGATATGTATTGAAGTAATTTTTTAAGTTGTATTTTTATATAGTACTTTTGATCAGGTGTTATACAATCAAAATTGAGCGTTATGAGCGGTAATCATGTCTTTATTGAAACTTTATATGGGTTCAAACGTGCCCGACGGAATGTCATCTTTTGGATGTTTGTAATTCTTGGAATCGTGGGAATCGTCCTTTACGTGTTCACGCCGTTGTCTGCTTTGCCTCATGTCAAAAGTATCGATCAACTTTTAAGGCAACCTCCGATGGAATGGGTATCCCGGGCATTACCTTCATCCATTCCCTTCACGTGTGCTTACTTGTTCAACATCTTGCAACTTTTCTTCGTGACGGTACTCGTTATCAACGACACGAGATTAGTCCGTGTGGATAGTAGGGATGCCTTGAACGTTCACCCGCAAGGGAACTCGGAGAGTGCGGCAGGGAGCATAGTGGGAAAACTCGTTGCTATCTCCATAATCAACGTGTTAATCCTCGGTTTTTGCGGATTGCTGAACCTTCTTTTTTATCCCAAGGTGTTTAACATCGGGTATTACCTATTTTATTGGTTGACGCTAAACCTTCCAACCCTTATCTTTTGCTTGGGGGTATCTACTCTTGTGTCAAGGCTAACGAGGAATCAAGGCTTGAGTGTGATCTTTTTGGCGTCAATTCTTGGATTGATGACCCTTCCCGGTTCGGTTTGGCTAAACGGGTTATTTGACCCTCTGGCGGCAAGGATTCCCAATATGTTTTCCGATTTCACAGGCCACGTGCCCCCCGGTAGTTACTTGCTGCAACGGGTATTTATCTTGTTCCTCGGGATAGGGCTGGCTGTTCTTGCCGTGATCCCTTACCCTAGGATTCATAATAATGTGCAGGCGGCATTCCGATTGGCACGTGTGACACTGCTTCCCTTGCTTCTTGCTGGAGGTTTTGCGGTCGCTTACGGTTTCCAATCCGTGTCTAATGAACGGGAAGCATTCCGGGAAACTTATTCAAAGTACACCCCCAGAAAGGTTTTAAAAATTGCCGACAATCAACTCCATTTGAAAGAAACGGAAAACGGGGGTATCTTCGTGACCAGTCGAATGACTGTGGAAAACAAGGATACCGAGGAACTTCCTTTGATTCTTTATTTGAATCCCGGACTTGTGATCTCCTCGGTTACCGTAGACGGGGCAAATGTCAAGTACCAGCGTGAACTGCAAGTGCTTCTTGCGGACTGTAAGGTTTCTCCCGGCGAGACAAAAGAAGTGATCGTGAAATACGAGGGGAAAATCGACAATAGTTTTTGTTTTCTCGATACCCCGGAAGAGAAGTATGCTTCCCCGGCAGTGAACACGATTGATATTTACCATTTCGGTTATAGTCCCGCATTTTGCGAGAAAGGGTACAAATTACTCACGCCGGAATGTGCTTGGTACCCAGTCAGTGTGCCTCCCTACGATGCATCCGGTTTCAGGCGAGCCATGTTTACCCGCTACAAATTGGAAGTGGAACATGATCCGAATTTGGTGGCAATATGTCAGGGAGAGGCGAATCGGGAAACGCTTGGAAAGACGACGTTCACGTTCGAGCATGACATGAAGGGAATCAGCCTTTGCGTCGGTAACTACAAGAAACGGGAGATCGTGGTCGGTAGTGATGAGAAAAAATGGGAATGGGACGAATCAATTACTGACTTTAAAAGGCCGAAACCAGCAAAGGATGAAAACCCGACGAGAGTGGAACTGTTTTACTTGCCCGGGCACGAGTATATGCTCGATATTTACGATAATATCCCTAAGGAGGAGTGGTCGGATATAATCGAAAGTGCTAAAGTTTCAATAGGATTTTATGGTAATAATAACAATTATGCCGTAAAACGCATGATGAATAAAATTGCCGTTGATCCCACGCTACAATATCCTTACAGTTGGATCACCATAGTGGAAGTGCCGTGTGCTTTTCATGTGTTCACGGGGAAGGCCTTGCAGGAGGGAGAAAGGGTACAAGGGGGAATGATATTTCTCCCGGAAAAGAAATACTCGGTGGATATGTCTTTCTTTTCTGACAACAAGAAATTGAAAACTCAATTACGATCGTACGAAGAACCAGAAACTCAATTATGGTTTGATAATGAATTTCAACTGTTTGAGCGGGGAAGTTATGGTCTGGAATCAAGTAGTAAGGGTAACACAAGTTTCGTTTGCTCTGACGAGTGTCCTTTGATTAATGATGTCTTGTCTTTGGCTTTTAATCCCAACTTAAGTTGGGAGCATGGGACGGATATAGAGTACTATGTCCTCGATTACATGAAAGATCATAGTCTGGAAGAGGCTTTGAGTGATCCCTTATTGTCCCCGGATCTGCTTGATAAGATTATCCGTAAAAAATGTGTGGAGTTAAACGCTCTGTTGGCGATCAGAATCGGGAAAAAAGAATTTAACGATGCTTATCATGATTTCCTCAAGCGACACCTTTTCGAGGAAACGACTCTAGAGGAATTTTCTCGAGAAGTCTTCTCCCGTTTTAATGTTAGGTTGGACTCCATTGTTATGAATTGGTTTAGAAGTAACAAGTTACCTCTTTTCGAGATAGACGGTCACGTCATTTATGTGGTGGATGAGAGGTATCGTATGCACAATACGTACGATCTCAAGGTGTTTAACCGGGGAAAAGTGCCGGGCATTGTCCAGACGAGCGGTTATCGACCGAGAATGTGGATTATTCCTCCGGGAGAAGGACGGGCTATAAGAGCGCATGTATCTGCTGATAATACTAACATATATACCATTATGGCTTTAAATATCCCGGGGTATGTTGAATTATCAAGCGAGAAAAGGGATGTCTATACCGACACCACCACGTGGTATTTACCCCTCGATTCGACCTCGTTCTCAACTGTGAACGAGAACGAGATTATCGTGGATGACGCTGATCCGGGATTCACTATCCTTGAAACCAGAAAGTTTAATATAGCTTCTTTGTTCGGACAAGTCGAGACTCGTGCCAAGTATTACAAGTTTCCCCCTGAAGAGCACTGGGGTTTTACGGTCAAAGAGGCTGGTGGTTATGGTTTTCCCGTGAAAGGAGCGTATTTTAAACAAGCCGGCAAGGGTAACCAAAAAGTGCAGTGGGAAGCCGATTTGCCGGAAGTAACATACGAGGTGTTTTGTTATCAACCTTTTGAAAGAAACAGAATCAGTGATTTCTTAAGGGAGTACTATTATACTGTATTTGACGGGAAGGAAGAACACGAGGTTGTGCTTTCTATGAGTAAGGATGATGGGGGATGGTTGTCCTTGGGTGTTTTTGATTTCCACGGGAAGGGAAGGGTGACATTGAGTGACAGGGATCGTAAACGTAATTCCGCTGACAAAGATAGTGACCCGCAAGTTGTCGTTGCTGATGCCATAAAGTGGGTTAAAGTTCAGAAATAATAGTCTGTATTATCGTTGGAAAAGTTTATATTATACTTCGCTTCACGTTATTCAAGTGAAGCGAAGTGTTGTTAATTAATTATTCGAGACTGAAAATACGGCACGAGTGTATAGGATAGAGAATCGTGTTCTTGTTCGATATTATTTGTAATAAAAAACATTGTGTCCTATTTTAGTTAGGTGTTATTCCCGGAAAAGTACTAACTTTGGCAAGATTTTAGGAAATAGTAAAAGCTATGAAATATATCGCACGTCTGATACTGAAAATGTTCGGTTGGAAACTCAAGGGAAGTTTGCCCGTGGATAAAAAAGCGGTGGTGATTTCCGTGCCGCATACTTCTATTATGGATTTTATATGGGGAAAGCTCACGTTCATGAGTTATGGGATTCCTACTTATATATTAATGAAGAAGGAATTTTTCTTTTTTCCCTTGGGGGCTATCTTGAGAGCCTTGAACGTGATTCCCGTTGACCGGGGAAATAAAGAAAATCATCTTGTAGAGCGGATGGTGGAGGAATTTAATAAACGGGACGTGATGTACCTGACGATTACCCCGGAAGGAAGTCGCAAAAAGCGAAAGAAATGGAAGAAAGGATTTCTGGTAATCGCGAGAGAGGCGGGTGTTCCCGTGTATCTGGGCAGAATCGATTATAAAGATAAATATTGCACGTGGGGACCTCGGTTTGTTCCCTCGGATGATCCGGATGCCGATTTGAAATACATCATGTCGACTTACAAGGACGCTAATCCCCGTCATCCGGAAAACTTTTCGGCAGGAGATTAAACTAAAATAAAAGGATTATGAAGGTAGCAATCGTACAGGCACGTTTGGAATGGGAAAATGTTCCCTTGAATTTGAAACTCTTCAACAAACGTATGAGTGACATAAACGGGGTGGATATTATCGTGCTGCCGGAGATGTTTTCTTCCGGTTTCACGATGACGGGTAAAGATCAGGTGGCTCCTTTCCACGAGGCGGTATACCGGTGTATGCAGGATTGGGCGGACGAGAAAGACGCTTTGGTCATGGGCTCGACCATTTATTTTGAAGACGGACATTATTTCAATCGTTTGCTGACGGCATTCCCGGGAGGGAAAGTGTTGCATTACGATAAAAGGCACCGTTTCACGATGGGGCATGAAGACGAGCATTTCACCGCCGGGCACGAGTTGCTGGTGTTTGAATACAAGGGCATGAAGATCGCGCCTTTCATTTGTTACGACCTGCGATTCCCCGTGTGGAGCCGTAATACTTCCGGGTATGACTTGGCTGTTTATGTGGCTAACTGGCCGGAGGCAAGGAGGGAGCCTTGGCAGATATTGTTGAAGGCGAGGGCCGTCGAGAACCAGTGCTACGTGGTGGGCGTGAATTGCGTGGGGGAGGACGGAAACGGTCTGCAATATTCCGGCGATTCTATGGTGATATCTCCCCGGGGAGAGGTGCTGGTGGCTTGTGAGCCTTATGCCGACGAAGTACAGGTGGCGGATGTCGATTTGGGTGCTTTGGAAGGGTTCCGTGAAAAATTTCCCGTTTTGGAAGATAGAGATGAATTTACAATTGATGAATAAATAATAACAGCAGAAGAAAGGATGAAAAAAACATTGTTGACGATAATCGGATTAAGTATGATGTTCGGTTTGAATGCACAGGAGAAGATTTTGACCATGGAAGAGGCTGTCGTGGGGTACCATTTGTATCCGCGGGCAAAGTATATCCAATGGCAGGGGGATAAGAATCAGTTTACTTATCTCGACCGTGAAGGACTCACGGGTGAGTCGGCGGATAAAGGTGAGAAAACCGTTTTGTTGACCGTGCCGGAGTTAAACAAAATTATCGGGGCTGATTTGAAAGGCTTCCCTGATTTTTCTTGGTTGGACGGAAACACGCTGGTAGTTGCCCGTCAAGGGAAAATTTACCATATCGACGTGGAGAAAAAACAGTTGAAACAAACTTTTTCTTTCCCGAAAGGGGCGGCTAATCAGACCTACTCGAAGGCAGGTAACATGTATGCTTACACGGTAGACAACAATTTGTATTACATGGATGAACGGGGAAACAGTTACGCCGTGACTTCCGATGAGAACAAGAATATCGTGAACGGTCAGGTGGTTAGTCGCAACGAGTTCGGTATCACGGGCGGTATATTTTGGTCGCCTGACGGTAAGAAACTTGGGTTTTACCGTAAGGACGAGAGCGAAGTGACGAATTTTCCCTTGTTGGACATCAATAGCCGTACCGGAGATCTGAAAGAAATCAAATACCCGATGGCGGGAATGAAGTCCGAGTTGGTGACGATGGGGGTTTATGACATCGCTTCCGGTACTACTGTCTTTCTGGACGTGAATGATTTCGGGCGGGAACAGTATCTCACGGGCGTGACGTGGGCGCCGGAATCCGACATCGTGTATATTCAGGTGTTGAACCGGGGACAGGATCACATGCGTTTGAACAAATACGATGCTTCTACCGGGAAACAGATTGCCACGTTGTTCGAGGAAAAATCCGATACTTACGTGGAGCCTCAAAACGGGCTGGTTTTCATGAAGAATAACCCGAAACAGTTCCTTTACGAGACGAATAACCGGGACGGTTATTTCAATCTTTACTTGTATGACGTGAACGGCAAGCTGATCAAACGTCTGACGGATGTCGATGCCGACGTGGCTTACGCGGGTATGGATCGTGCCGGGAAGTACGTGTATTACCTTTCTTCGGAAGTGTCCCCGGTGGAAAAACAACTTTTCCGGGTAGACGTGAAGAGTGGCAAGAAAACCCGTCTGACTCCCGAGGAAGGTTGGCACACGATCACGATGAGCGGGGATTGCAGTTATTTATCGATAGTTACAGTAGTGTAAAGACCCCTCGCAACGTTGATTTGGCTACCAATAGCGGTAAAGTGGTACGCCGTGTTCAAGAGGTGGAGAACCCGAACAAGGATTACAACTGGGGTGAAGTTACTTTGGGCTCTATAAAGGCTGACGACGGTAGTGATTTATACTATCGGTTGATTAAGCCTATGAATTTCGACCCGAACAAGAAATACCCGGTAATTCATTACGTGTATGGCGGACCGCATGCGCAAATGGTGACCAATATCTGGAATGCCAATATCCGCATGTGGGAAATGTATATGGCTCAACACGGTTACGTGGTATTTATTATTGATAATCACGGTACCCCGAACCGGGGAAAGGCTTTCGAAGAGGTGATTCATCGTCAATGCGGTCAGGTGGAAATGAAAGATCAGGTGAAAGGTATCGAGTGGCTG
>QWCH01002590.1_pt1 | contig 22019 bp, 21 predicted proteins | sample 1972671 | NCBI WGS metagenome assembly QWCH01 (sample SAMN09866713, study PRJNA288562) | Human gut metagenome isolate term3_stool, whole genome shotgun sequencing... | isolation source: gut | host: Homo sapiens | place: USA: California
GCCATATAGCGAAAACAAAAACCTACACGGAAGAAGAATTAATCGCCGTCTTGAACCGTGTGGAGGAAATGATTTACAAAGAGGAAAATATCCTCTTCCCCCTTTTGAAAGATCACTTTACCGACGAAGAATGGAATAAAATTTACGGCGATCTGGCGGAATATGGTTTGGATCTCATCGGCGAATGTCCGGACTGGAAAGATTACGTGCCGGAAAAGGAAACCGCAGATAGCGACGCCGGGAAATTGCAGTTTGAAACCGGGTCTTTGACGGCGAAAGAGGCCGTGCAAATTTTTAGAACCTTGGATGCGGAGCTTACTTTTATCGACAAAGAGGACATCGTCCGCTACTATTCCGAAGGGGACGATAAAATCTTTCCTCGGCCGAAATCCTGTCTGGGTCGCGATGTCGCATCCTGCCATCCTCCCAAAATTGTTCCCATTGTAAAAAATCTTCTCGACGATTTTAAAAACAAGAAGCGGGATCGACTCGTCATGTGCCGAAAAATTAAAAATCGGGATATCTTGGTAAAATACCTTGCCGTCTATGACGATGGCGAGTACATTGGCACTTTGGAAACCGTCGAAGATATTAGCGATTATAAAAATTAAAAAAGCAGGCCGACGCCTGCTTGCCACAAGAGATCCTCTCAAGGGATCTCTTTTTATGCTCTTAAATTCATAACCTCATCTTTAAAAATACGGGGATCCATTTCGATCATATGCTCACTTACAAGGGGCGTAAAGCCCATTTGATCCAAAATATCGCGCTGAAGATCGATTCCCGGTGCGATTTCTGTAATCATCAGCCCCTTTTCCGTGGGCTTCATGACGCAGCGATCGGTGATAAAGGTAATGTCCTGCCCGTTCTTTAAACCGTAGGCGGCGTTAAAGGTCGTTTGGCCGATGGAAGGGATAAATTTCTTTTGGGATCCCTCCCGCTCGATGACGAGTTTTCCGTCTCGCACCGATTCTTTTAAACCGCCTGCCGTTAGGGTGCCTACGAAAAACACCCGCTTCGTGGGCTGAGAAATATCGATAAAGCCGCCGCAGCCGGCGAAGCGCCCGCCGAAATGGCTCACATTAATGTCACCCATGGGGTTCACTTCGGCGAAACCTAAGAAGGCGCAGTCCAAACCGCCGCCGTTATAAAAATCAAACATTTGGTTCATAGGCAAATTGGCATCGGCATTCAGAGCCGATCCGAAATTCGCGCCCCCTAAGGGAATGCCGCCTAAAATACCGCATTCCAACGTCAAGGTAATCTCCTCGCCCATGCCCTCTTCGTTGGCGACAATGCCCACTACTTCGGGCACGCCGTAGCCTAAATTCACCACATCTCCAGGATGAATTTCCATGGCCGCGCGGCGGGCGATGATCTTTCGCTCGTTTAAGGGAAATTGGCTTTCGGGCTCGGCCGACACCTTTACGTGGCCGGCAATGGCCGGATCGTAGTAATTCGCCACCGTTTGGCGATGGGTCCTTTCAGGGTCGTCACATAAAACGACGTAATCTACCAAAATTCCCGGAATCACCACGTCGTTTCGATCCAAGGATTTAGAATCTGCCAAGTATTTTACCTGAACGATCACCTTGCCGCCACAAGCCTTCGTCGCCATGGCAATTTCCCGCGCGTCGATCATATTGGATTCTTCCTCCATGGTAATATTGCCTTTTTCATCGGCGGTGGTGCCGCGAATAATGGCCACATCGAGGGAGGGCGCCTTATAAAATAAATACTCTTCCCCTGCCACTTCCGTCAGTTCCACCAAATCTTCCGTGGTAATATCGGTGAGTTTTCCGCCGCCTCGGCGCGGATCGCAGAAAGTATGGAGACCGATAGTGGTGAGCACGCCCTTTTGCCCGGCGGAAAGCGCCCTGTACATTTTCGACAAAACCCCTTGGGGAAAATTATAGGCCTCAATACTGTGATCCAACGCCTGAGCTTCCAATCTGCGGTTTCGCGCAAAGTGCCCGGTCATGTAGCGCTTCACCATGCCCGGATGGGAAATTTCCATAATGCCCTCGTCGCCGTTGTTTCCCGTACCAGCTGCCTGGAGAAGAGTCATATTCCGCGGCGCGCCTTCTTTCAGAAATCGCTCACCGATGGCGCGCAAAATTGCGCTGGGCGTCGTGGCGAGTAAAAAACCGCTCACGGCAAGAGTGTCGCCATCTTCAATAAGTCGGGCAGCTTCCGCCGCCGTGATTCTATTCATAAAACCGACCCTCCGTGTCATTTTATATATTTAATCATTTTTAGTTTAACGGATAGAGGGAAAAAGTCAATTCGCAAATCGCGGACAAAAAAAGATGCCGGCAATGCCGACATCTGCTGTGACCAACTATATGCTATTCTTTCGCCTTCATCATAATCGTCCAAGGCGATTCCGTCACCAAGACGCCGTCTTGATTGACGAGGCGCGCTTCGAAATTCACGATTCCTTTTCCCGGTTTCGACGAGTGCTTCACCTCTACCGGTTCCACTTCCAAATGGACTGTATCGCCGATGCGAAGAGGGCTCTTGTAACGAATGGTGAGTTCCAAAAAGGCGATGGTGGTGCCGTCGAATATGCCGAGCATATTGGAAAGGCCCGTCATAATCGAGGCGCCGAGCATGCCGTGAGCGACCCGTTCTTTAAAGGGGCCGGTTTTGGCAAACTCGTCATTGGTGTGCAATACATTGAAGTCTCCGGAAAGGCCGGCGAAGTTGACCACGTCCGCCTCGGTAATGGTTCTGCCTTGTGAAATGTAGACTTTACCGACTTCAAATTCTTCTAAATATAATCCTTTAGGTTCGTAACTCATAGCTCCTCCTATTCAAAATGGGCGCGGCGCTTTTCGCGAAAAGCCGCCATTCCCTCGATTTGATCCGGCGTGCCGAAAATCGTGGCGTTCATGGCGTTTTCGAGAGCGATTCCGCCGTCCAATGTCATGTCCAGCCCTAGGTCCACCATTTCCTTTGCCATGCCGACGGCGGTCTTGGAATTTTTCGCAATGGATTTCGCCAGTTCCACGGCACGATCCATAACATCCTCCGCCGACACGACGTCGAGAACGAGGCCGAATTCTCTTGCCTTGTGAGCGTCGATGACCTCTCCCGTCATCAGCATATACATGGCGTTCATACGCCCGATAGCCCGAGGTAAACGCTGGGTTCCTGAAAATCCGGGGGTAATGCCCAGTGTCACTTCGGGAAATGCCATTTTCGCTTTTTCCGATGCGATGCGAAGATCGCAAGCCAGGGCGAATTCCATGCCGCCGCCGAAAGCGTAGCCGTTAATGGCGGCGATAGTGGGAATTTTCATGGTTTCGATGCGGCGGAAGAGATCTTGTCCTTTTTTGGAAAAAGATGCCACTTCCATGCCCCGCAAATACTCCATTTCCTTGGTGTCGGCGCCGGCGATAAAAGCCTTCCCCGATCCCGTAAAGATGACGACACGAACGTCCTCTTTCTCAATGCGATCGATTGCGTTTTTAAGAGCGTCCAACATATCGCTGTTGAGGGCATTCATCGCTTCCGGCCGATTAAAGATTACAGTGGCGATGCGCTCTTCGATTTTTAAATCGATCATGCAAATCGCCCTTTCAGATCCATGAGCTTGTCCTCAAAAATGGAAAGGTCCATGGTCTTTACGTCGTCGGCTACGATGGGATCAAATTCCATTTGGTCGATAATATCTTTTTGAATGTCCACGCCCGGCGCCACTTCCGTAATGACGAGACCTTTTTCCGACGGTTTCATGACGCAGCGGTCGGTAATAAAGGTGACGTTTTGTCCGTTTTCCAAGCCGTAATCGGCGCTGTAAGTGATTTGATCCAAAGATTTTAAGAATTTTTTGCGCTTGCCTTCCTGCTCGATGACGAGTTTTCCGTCTTCCACACGTTCTTTTAAGCCGCCGGCCGTCAGGGTGCCGCAGAAATAGATATTCTCAGTGGATTGGGAAATGTCGATAAAGCCGCCGCAACCGGCAATGCGATCGCCGAATTTGCTGACGTTAATGTCGCCCTTGCTGTTAACCTCGGCGAAGCCTAAGAAGGCACAGTCCAATCCGCCGCCGTTGTAGAAGTCAAATTGCTGATTCATAGGCAGGCCCACCATGGCGTTGACCGCCGAACCGAAGTTGGCGCCGCCTAAGGGGATGCCGCCGATCATGCCGTCTTCCAACGTCAGGATAATCTCGTCGCCGAAGCCCTCTTCGTTGGCGACGATACCGACGACTTCGGGAATGCCGATGCCCAGGTTCACAACATCTCCCGGATGAAGTTCCATGGCGGCGCGTCGGGCGATAACCTTACGTTCATTTAGAGGATAGCTCGCGCTTTGTTCCATTATGACGCGTCGCTGGCCTGCAATGGCCGGGTCGTAAAAGTTTGCCGGCGTTTGGCGATGTTTCGTTTCCGGCTGTTCACTCAAGACGACGTAATCCACGAAAATGCCGGGGATAATAACGTCATTGCGATTAATGGATTTGGAATCGGCCAGGTATTTTACCTGAACGATGACCTTGCCGCCGTTTGCTTTCGCCGCCATGGCAATTTCCCGGGCGTCGACGACGGATGCTTCCTCTTCCAGGGTAATATTGCCTTGCTCGTCGGCAGTAGTACCGCGAATAATGGCCACGTCGATGTGGGGCGCTTTGTAATAAAGGAATTCTTCGCCGCCCACTTCCAGAAGTTCGACTAAATCTTCTTTTGCGGCGGAATTAATTTTTCCGCCTTCCAAACGAGGGTCGCAGAAAGTTTTCAGCCCGACTTTTGTAATGTCGCCGTTAAAACCGGAGGCAATGTTGCGGTACATTTTCGATACGACCCCTTGAGGGAAATTGTACGCTTCCACTTCGTTGGCATTGGCTTGATCGATGAGCCGTTGATTGTTGGCAAAGTGGCCAGTGATATAACGCTTAATCATGCCGGGATGGGAAATTTCATAAATCCCTTCGTCTTTATTATTGCCGATGCCGGCTGCTTGAAGGACCGTTAAATTTTTCGGGCTTCCCTCTTCCAAAAAGCGTTCGCCAATGGCGGTTAAAATTTCAGAAGGTGTGGTTTGAAGTAAAAACCCCGATACAATCAGGCCGTCCCCGTCTTGGACGAGTTCCGCCGCTTGTTTTGCATTAATACGTTTCATAATCAATCCTTTCCATTTCCAAGACGATTAAATAATGCCCATGAGACCAAGGCAAAGCGCCGTGATCAAACCGAAGAACGGTACGATACAGGTGGCGATGAAAATGCCCGGGTAGCCTTCTTTAAAGGAAAGACCCGCTACCATTAAGAAAGTAACATTAGGGCCTGCGTGAGGCAGAGAGTCTAAAACGCCGGCTGCAATAGCGCAGACGCGGTGTAGAAGTTGAGGTTCGATGCCCATGTTTAAGAAGTTTTGGCTCATAGAGTCCATGAAAATCGTAATCCCCGCAGAAGATGAACCTGTAATCCCCGCAATAATATTGACCGCAAGGGCCGCCGAAATCAGGGGATTAAATGCGAGGCCTGTGGCGAAGTTTACGAAAGCTTGGAATGCGGGCACGAGACGAATGGCGCCGCCGAAGCCGACGATAGACGATGTGTTGACGAGGGCGTTGATGGAACCTTCACTGGCCATACGAACCGATGCCTTGGGATCATCGAGGCGTTTGTAGAAAAGAAGATAGGTTACGATGGCGCCTGCTAAAAGAGCGATGACCACAGAATAAATAGGGTCGATGTCGATGCCCGCAAAGCGTACGCCTAAAATCGTACCGACAATAACGATAATGGGGATAATGGACAGGCCGAAAGCAGGTAAATTTTCCATTTGTTCGGCGGAAATGCCGATTAATTTATCTTTTTCTCCCAGTTCAAACTTCTCGCCGTTCGCCTTCAACTTCTTAATGTAAGCGTTGAAAATAATAACACCTACGGTAAACATGACGATGGAAGCGCCGATGCCCACGAGGGGTGCGGCTGTCGTCGTCGTGCCCAAATATTTCGTGGGGATAATGTTCGTAAGGGCCGGTGATCCGGGAAGGGCCGTCATGGTAAAAGAACCTGCGCCCAGCATAATGGCTCCGGGGATCACGCGCTTCGGAATATCCGCTTCCTGGAAGAGAATAAGCGCAATGGGATAAATCGAGAAGACGATGACAAAGACGGAAACGCCGCCGTACGATAAGATAACCGACGATAAGACGACGATTAAAAAAGCGTGTTTCGCACCGAATGTATCGGTGAGCTTTTTTGCAATGGCACTTGCCGCGCCGGATTTCGATAAGAGCTCGCCCATCAGCGAACCCAGTAAGAACATAATGAGATAGCTTGCGATAAATCCGGTCATGGCAGGGGCATAACCCTTCATAAAACCGGGCCAAATATCAAATCGGTTGGTAACAAAAATAATTAACGCTGCAAATAAGGACACCGGCAATGCGTGAAAGCCTTTAAAGACCAGGACGATAAGCACAGCCAATGCAAGTAATAAACCAATAACTCCCATTTGGCACTCCTTTCATACATTAAGGATATAGACTAAACTGGCGAACCATTTAAACGATTTTTTTCTAACAATCGGAGTAAAAAAAATAGATTCCTTCAAATATGTTGCAATAATTTACTCCCATTGCCCTTCGTTCTGTAAATATCTTATCAAGCTTTACTCGTTATTAAAAAGACGAAAATGTAATCATTTTCATAACTTAAAGTTATCGTATAATAGAATGTAAGGAGGGCCTATGATCGACCTACAAAAAATCATCTATTTTATCGCCGTCGCGGAAAATAATTTTAATGTTACCAAAGCGGCCCAAGAGCTTTATATTTCTCAACCGGCGCTGAGCAACGCCATACGCGCTATGGAAAAAGAAGAGGGCGTCGCCCTTTTTATTAAAAACAAAGGCCGCTACACGGATCTGACCCCCGGCGGACGTTATTTGTATGAAGAGGGCAAGTTACTCTTGCGTCGTCACGAAAAAATAATCCGTCAACTCCATCGCATCGGAAATCACTTTACGCGCACCGTCAACATTGCGGCGCCTCCCTTTTTGTTGCGCAGCTATTTGGCGTCCATTCTGTTTTTCCTTCACGAACGTTTTCCTCAAGTGGAATTTATTTTTTCCGAAACGGATCAGGAAGGGTTAAAAGAAAGTCTACTGAATCAGTCAGTCGATCTGGGACTTATGACCGAACCGAACGATTACAATAATGTGGGAATTTCCAAAATCCCCGTAGATCACTCAAAATTTGCCGCCATTCTCTCCAAAAGCCACCCGCTGGCCAAGAGAGAATACCTCGATTGGGAAGACATCGTCCACTATCCCCTGTCCGTCCCCGGCGATAAATTCTCCACATACTACCTCATCCAAAATGCCATTCATTCCAGAGGACTCGAAGCCCATGTAGCTCTCGCCGGATCCGTTTGGGATTTTCAGGTAACGACCCTTATCGGCACCGATTACATCAGCCTAATGCCCGAACGCATTCGCCATTATTTTACGAAAGACATGGCAAGAAATTTAATCATGGTTCCCGTGCGCGAATCCGTAGATTGGACAGTGGTATGTTGCGAAAATATTGCCGTAGAAAATCCGCCTATTATAAAAGAAATAAAGCGCTTTATCATCGACAAAATTCAAGATATGGAGGAATAGAAAAAGAGCCCGTAGCGGGCTCTTTCCATGTTATACATATATTGTCTTTCGGTTATTCTACAGTCAGCAATATATCTCTTACGCGATTTTTCGATACATCGTATGCTTTTTGAAGGGCGGGATCTTTTTCTTTGGCGAGTTTTCCGTCTTTTGCATAGACGAAGATAAGCCAGGCATCTTCTTTGTATCGAATCATGCGGTAATTTTCTTTAATTCCGTCCAAATCTTTCGCTTTTACTGTTTGGAAGCTGCCGATAATGCCGGCATCTTTGTTCAGTTCACGATTGGCTTTATCGTAGAAAGTCACCTTGCCGTCAATTACTTCCGCACCGACACCTTGTCGGTAGGATTTAGGGAGCACGAAGCTGATATCGCCAACTTTTGTGCGGTCACCTTCGTTAAAATCGTCTTTGATTTCCGCGGTTTTTAGTATTTCACGCACTAACTCCTTGGATCGGGTATAGCTATCTCCCAGTTTTTTATTTCCTATATCCGCCACCTGTACATCGCTCGAAAAGGTGAGGAAGGTATAAAAGCAATTGCCCTTATGCAACAGGAGCTTCGGCACGGGCATCTTGTAGGGATCTCTTATATTTTGAACCTCGCCGATGCGGCCCATATCTTTTTCCGCATCGTAGTTCTTTTTGTCGTAAAAGGTAATCATATTGTGATCATAGATGATGATCAGCTGCTTTTCCCAATCTTTCGGCAAGGAGAACGTCACATTGCCGTAGGTTACGGTCTTTTCCGGGGTAAAGGCGGCCGCGCTCTTATATTCCCCCACAGTCGCCGCTCTATGTTTCGCATCCCAGGCTACGGGGATCTTCATGCCGTCGGCGAGAAAACGAATGGGGACATAGGTGCGATCTTTTAGAATAAAGGGCGCCACGTCCATAGTTTTATTTTGTCCGCGTGCATAATATTCCTTCTTGCCTACGGTCATTTCCACCGTGCCGTCGTCGATGATCACGGTTTTGGTTTTGCCGTCCCAGTAGATTTTAAAGACCATGTTGTTGAGTACACTTCGAAGGGGCAGGAACAGGCGATCGTCGCGAATGACAAGTTGTTCTTTAAATTCTTCTCCGTCGATGCCGTTCACAAACAGGGAGATCGGTCGCGTTTCCGCAAAGGCGAAGCTCGGCAACATGACGAGAGCCAGGGCGAGAGTAAGTAATTTTTTCATAATATCCTCCTTTTCACTATATATCTACTCTTATTATACCCCCTTTTTTTAATACAATATTCTCTTTTCTAACATTCAATTAAAAAAGCCCCTTTCGGGGCGATGGTTCTGAATTTCCAAACACATTATGTCGGCGATTACTATTTCTCTCCGTCTCTATCTGCCCGTCGTGCGCCTTTTGCATCGAAGGTGCGGCGCAGATCTATTTCCGTGGCGACAATAGTGGCCAAGAGCACGGCGGTTTCAAAGGCGGTATAGTAACCCATCCATTCCCCGCCCCTTGGGTGGCGAAGAACGAGGATCAAAACCATTAATGTAAAAAGGGCGAGAATTCTTCCCCATATTCGCCACCGCTTGGCGCAGGCGGCCTGTGCATAGTTCCATGTATCCTGATTGATCATGGACATGGCGGTGCGGTAGCCGTAGGCTGCGTTAATCGTTTTCGGCGGATGATCTCTCATGATGCGGCCGAAACAGATCATGATCCCCGGAATTAAAAACACGGCAAAGGCCATAAGAACACGAAAACCCATAGACGCTCCCCTCTCTTAAACATTTTTCCAAGCACATTTTAGCGGCATCGAATGGTCGCGTCAAGTGGACCTCGGCAGTGAATCCTCTAGCTTGCCAATTCAAGACACAAAAAAACCTGCTCTTCAGCAGGTTTAAATATCGATAACTTCTTTGAATCCGAATGTTTTGGCCAATGCCAGGAGTTCGGACTTTTTTTCGCGTGTCGGCGCATTTAATACGTCGACGTAATCTTTTCGTACGCCGAAGGGGCGGTAGCTAATGAGTTTTATGACGACGTCGCCAATGTATTCTCCCAGGGCTTTCCCCACTTCTCGCAAGGTGCGCTCGTTGTCCAAATGGTCTAAGAGGACGAGGCGCACTTCTTCAAGCCCTCGATGTTCGGCGAGGTAAGCAAGGTTTTGTTTTACGATGTCGTTGTCTCGCCCCGTCAGCTTTCGGTGATCTTCCTTGTCCCACGCCTTTACATCCAACATAACGCCGTCGGAAATGCGGAGTAACTCGTTCAGGGCACCTTTTGAAAAATCCATGCCGCCGTTGGAGTCGATCAGGGCCGTAAGCCCTCGCTCTTTCGCCCCTCGAAAGAGAGGAATGAGCCCTTTCACCTGCAAAGTGGATTCGCCGCCGCTGACGCTGATGCCTTCGATAAAGGGCATGGCGTCGTCGATTGCGTTTAAAATCTCTTCCGCTTCCATGGCCCGCACTTTCGGCGAAGCGCCGTGGGTGCAGGTGGCGATGCACTTATCGCAGTCCACACATTTGATGGGATCCCACACTACTTTTTCGCCTTCCATGGAAAGGGCGGATACCGGACAGGTTTCGACGCAATCGCCGCAGTGAATGCAGCGGTGAATGGTTTCGGGATTGTGGCAATACATGCAGTTAAAATTGCACGCTTGCAGGAATATAGCAAAACGATTCCCTGGACCGTCGACGACGCTCATGGGAATCAGTTTGTTGACATATAACATTAGACGCCTTCGACTTTTCGGTCCAAGATGCCGTATTTTGTCAAGGGATCGGCTGCGTATTGCGCCGTATCGTAGGTTACTTGTTTGCCCGCTTTAAAGGCTTCCACGTCGGATTTTTTAACGAGGTAGCCGGTGACGCGAATGAGATCGCCGTCGTCGTTGTAGGCGGATAGGTAGCGGTTGCCGAGTTTAAAGCCGCCTTTAAATACATCGAGTACTGCCTTCGGGTTGCGCTTCGCCGTTTCGTCGAAGGGGAAGTGATCGCCGACGCCGGAGGGGAAGTATTTTTGGAATTTTGCCGCTTGGCGAATGTGGGTGTAAAGATCCGGTTCTTGGCCGATGGGAATACGGTGTGCCGCCGTGGTGCCTTCATCGTTTGCAGCGCCTACTTGTGCGTGGAGCATAAAGCGATGATTCCATACGGGGCTGTAATCGGATGAAAAGTTCTTTACCCGTTCTTCGATAAAGTCCATAACGCAGATGCCCATGGCATCTGCCGATTCGTCGATACCGAATTTTGCATCGACGCCGTCTTTTTTCAAGAGCTCTTGAGTACATTCCGCAAGGCCTACCATACCGAAGAGGCCGACGAAGTTGTCGAGATCGACGAAATCTTCTTTGACGAGGAAATTGGATTTAAAGAAAGAGGTTTCCTCGACCAGATAGTGGATTTTCGATTCCATAAAGTGGAGCATGGTGTCGATGGCGCGGGGCAAGTTGTTTGCGAAGAATGCGTCCACGCTTTCGGCGCCTTCCGCAATTTTATTGAGGCGTAAGCGGCTCAGGGTAAAGGCGCCGCCGTGTTTGGGAAGGGCGTTGTAGCAGGATGCGATGCCGTAATCTACATCGCCGAAATCGCTGCTGTAGTATTTATCGTTGGCGAAGGCCGGGTTGGCGCAGACGAGGCTCGTCTTTAATGCCTTTTCCGCAAAGGCATCGGGCGTCTTGTCTTCGTCGTAAAGAAGGGTCATATTCGGCGTTACGATTTGAAGTTCCGCCACAAGGTCTAAAATAATATTGCCCGTTTCCGTTTCGTAAGGGCCGATATTGGCGTGGCAGAAGGAATCGTCTACGGTGCGATCCAGCTGAATCAGAAAACTCTTTAAAATAGCCTTTGCTTCTTCCCGATCGGTTTTTTGTACAAAGGGCTCGAGAAGATCGTCGAGGGCGCCGATGTAAACCGGAAAGCGGGTAACGCTGGGCACGTGATGGTACATGACAAGGAGAGCCGTCGTCGCTTCTAAAAGCGTCTTCGGCGGTTCCATGCGTAAAAAGTCGCTGCCTTCTTTTAAGTATTTTTCATAATCCGGAAGGATGTAGCGAGGCGCATAGGGCGCGTGGCCTTCGTCTAAATCGCAGATTTCACCCTTATCGTAAAGTTCGTAAAAAGCATCCTCTCCCTTTACCGGGTAATCCATTACATTTTCCGCAATTTTTGCGAGACGAGACGTTTGTTGTCCATAAGTTTGTGCAGTATCTTGCTGAATAGCTTTTACCACATCCCGTACACTTTCAATAGTAAAAAAACGTTCCATTATTGGCCTCCCTTTCCCTTTTTCTAGGGATAGTATATACTGAATGAAAATAAAAAAAGATGCCAGATGGCATCTTTTGGAGGGCTTTATGGATTTTTCTACGCTTTTTTCAAATGGAATGCTTTCCGGACGCAGACGGTTTCAAAAAGGGGATATGCTCCTCTACCCGGACAGCGAACAGTACGCCATTTTGTTTTTGGAATCGGGCACGGTGGAAGTTTCCCGATACGATACGGAAGGGGAACGTATTTTGCAGAGCTTTATGGCGGCGCCTCAATGTTTCGGCCTCGTAGAATCTTTTGCCGATGCGCCGATTCTCTGCGGTGTAAAGGCCGTGACAAAGGGCAGTTGTTACGCTCTTTCCCCGGAGGATGCCCTCTTTAAAGACGGCAAGGTTTTAGACTTTCTGCTCCGCTACATTTCCACCCTTTATGTAGAGGAAATGGGACGCAGCGCCCGTGAAAAACACCTTTCCGGGAAGGAACGCCTGCTCCACACCCTTTACCGCATGGCGCAAAAGCCCTTCCCCTACACCCTGCCTCTGACCCGGGAAGATCTCTCCGATCTGTTGGGTATTCCCTCGAGAAGCCTTTACCGCTATTTAAAGGAACTGGAAGAAGAGGGTTTTTTAATGCGTGTGCGGGGCAAAGTTGTCCTCGACGAAGAACACATCGCTAGGATAGACGGTATTTTTCATCGGATTTAACCACATGGCGATCGATAAAGATGTGGAATTTCATGCCGAGTATAATCAGGAGACAGGATACGGCCAGGCAAAGGGGCACGTATAAGAGATCGGGCATGTCGCCGACCAATGGCTTTTCTCTGAAATAAAAGTAGTTTCCGTCGACCAACGGGTTTACGAGATAGGTAAACACGAAGTACGCAAAAAAGGCTTTAAGGGCCGGTTGTATATCTTTGTGGGTAATGGTAAAGCCCCTCGTAATGTGGCCGTAAAGGCCGAAGAGGAGATTCACCGTGTGGCTGATAAAAAAGCTGAGGCCGATGGGGTGATTAATAGGCGTCACTTCCAAGGGATAGGCGAAACTCAACAGGGCGAAAAAGCCGAAGGCCGTGCCGATAACGTAGAGCGTCCGCTTTTTCGTAAAAAGATAGGCTAAAATCACGAGACTCGCCACTCGACAAATATGTAAGGGCAAGGATTCCGATAAAATGAAATCGTAGTGGAACACGTAGGTTCCGTACATTAAGATTTGTTGAAAAATAATAATCCCGGCGAGGATTTTATCCGCCCGATTGGCGTGGGCACGAATGGTTTCCCGCTTGCGCATTAAAAAGTAAAGCACGACCAAAAAGCCGATTAAGTAAACAAAATGGCCCGGTCCCAAGAAGGAAATATACTCTTCTTTTAAGGTCATAAACTAATTCCTCTTTCTTTTTCGGGTAGTTTAACATAGTTTTTTACGGTGACGGTGACAATTTGGTGGAGAAGATGTTAAGATTCAGCAAATGTTATTCGACTGTTTTTTCAATATCCCCTTCCGGTAAATCGGCGCGCCATTTACCTATGCGGAAATAAATCACCGTCATGATAAAAGTGGCGATCCAGCTAATGGGATAGCTCCAGTAAATGGTGTCGATGTTGTTAAAGACGGGCATGGCCACGACGATCCAACCCAGGCGAATAATAAACATGCCGATAAGCGTAATGATCATGACGGGAATGGAAGTGCCGCTTCCCCGAATGGCGCCGGAAAGCACCTCTGTAGTGGAAAATACCACGTAAAAGGGCGCCAAGGTAACCGTCATTTTCGCGCCGTAAAAGATGACGCCGTGATCGGCGCTGAATACACTCATAAACGTATAGCGGAAGCAGACGAGAATAGACGATACGACGGCGACAAAGACCCACGTCATCAGTAAGGATGTCTTAATGCCCGCCGAAAGACGCTTGGGCTTTCGCGCACCGATATTTTGGCCGACAAAGGTGGTAATGGCAAGGGCGAAAGCTTCCAGTGATGTAAAGACGAAGCCGTCGATTCGATTGGCGGAGGCGGCGCCGGCAATGGCTTGAGCGCCGAATACATTGATTTGGCCCTGAATAATAACATTGGAAAGGGCGATCATGGCCCCGGAAATGCCGGCAGGTAACCCGATGGCAAAAATATCCCGCAAGCTGTCCTTGTGGAAGCGAATCCGTTTGAAGCGTAATCTGTAAATGTCCGTGGTTCTAATTAAGCTGTAGGCCACGAGAATACCCGATACCGATTGGGCGAAAGCTGTGGCGATTCCCGCCCCTACGGCGCCCATATCGAAAATGCCGACGAAAACCAAGTCTAAGATAATGTTTAAAAAGGCAGATACGGCTAGAAAGTTAAAGGGGCGCACGCTGTCGCCGACGCTTCTTAAAACCGCCGAACCCATATTGTACAACATGACGGGCACCATGCCGGCAAAGACGATGCGCAAATAGCTCGTGGCGGGGCCCATAACTTCCGGCGGCGTGGCGATCCATTTCAAAAACACGGGGGAAAAAATAATCGTAATAATCGACAATAAACCGCCGCCGTAAATGGCGATGGCGAAGTTGGTGTGGACTACTTTTGAAAGTTCTTTGCGGTTTTTAGCGCCGTAATATTGGGCGACGAGAACCGATGTCCCGGTGGAAAGCCCCATAAAAAGCGCCACGACTAAAAGGGTGATGGCGCCGCAGGCTCCGATGGCGGCCATATCCACTTTCCCTGCAAAACGCCCGACGATTAAAAGGTCGGCAGTGTTATAAAGTTGCTGTAATAAAGCGGAGAAGAGCAGGGGTAGCGTAAAGGTCAATAAGTTTTTCCAAATACTGCCTTCTGTCAGATCTACATTTTCCCGCTTCATACACCAACCCTTTCTTTTTTATAAACACTCAAAGGACGACACCGGCCGGGACACGGTGCCGTTCACTGCTTATCATCTATCTTGAGAAGTTATTGTAACACTAATTTCCTTATATTTCAGGAATTTTTTTAAATTATGCTAAAGATTTTCCTTTTCTTACCGTTTCGATCATGGCATCGGAAAGGGCGCCGCGCACGCCGGCACGTTCCATGGCGAGAACCCCTTCGATGGTGGCGCCGCCGGGGGAACACACTTTATCTTTCAATTGGCCGGGATGCAGCCCTTCCTGAAGAAGCTGTTCGCAGCTTCCCGCAATGGCGGCTGCGGCGATTTTATAAGTGTCCGCCCGTTTCATGCCGCATTGAAGGGCGCCGTCGGAGAATGCTTCCACGATCATGGCCACGAAGGCGGGGGTGGCGCCGGCGAGGGCGGTGACAATATCTAAATTCCCCTCGTCCATTTCCATAATCAGACCTGCCGGAGCGAGGAGGGCTTCGAAATTTTCCTTTTCCTCATCGCTCATATCGTAACCCGGCGTGTAGGCGATGACCCCTTTACCTACGGTAATGGGCGTGTTGGGCAGCACGCGAATAATTTTTTCCGTCGGTGCCATGGCGCGGAGGGATTCGAGATTGACCCCGGCCGCCATGGAGACGATGGTCTGCCCTTCGATTTTATCTTCGATTTCCTTCATAACGGATTGCACCATATAGGGCTTAACGCCTAAAAAGATAATATCCGAGCGATCGACGATTTCCCGATTGTCTCGTGTTTGGAATGTGGCTATGTCTTTTTCATGAGGACAAGCGACGAAAAGCGTGTGGCCCGCCTTTAAAAACAAATCGTAAAATGCCCGGCCCATATTGCCCAGGCCGATAATACCAATGTTCATATAATCCACCCTTTCTTGAAGCAGTTTTCTAATTACAGTATACTATCTCCTAGGAGGTTATGCATGGAGAAGCGTATATCCTTATGGAAATTATTTTTAACCTTTTTAAAAATTAATACTTTTACTTTTGGCGGCGGCTACACCATCGTACCCATTATTCGCGATGAATATGTAGAGCACCAACAACTTATCGACGAGGACGAAATGCTCGACATCGTGGCCCTCGCCCAATCGGGGCCGGGGGCCATGGCCATTTCCTGCTCCCTTTTAACGGGCTATCGTTTACGGGGACCTTTGGGGGCGGCTACCTGTCTTTTCGCCAGCGTCTTGCCCTGCCTTGTCATCATTCTTTCGATTAATCTGGCCTATAAACAATTCCGCGAAAATTTTTACGTCAACGCCGCCCTCGTCGGCATTAGCGGCATTATTTCGGCTGTTCTTTTTTTAACCACTTGGCGCATGGGCAAGCGCGCCATGCACGAAGATCGGAATTTTTCGATTGTCATGATTATTATCGCCACATTCCTCGGCATGTTCACCGATATTAACACCGCTTTTATTATTTTATTCCTCGGCTTTTGCGGCATTATCGTCACCAAGCTTGAAGATCACAAGAAAGAAGGTCATCGCTCGTGAAAGAGTTTCTCCGAAAAAAACACGTCAATCCCGGCTTTAAGATTTACGGCATCGATGCCTTAGGCGCCATGGCCTACGGCCTTTTCGCCACCCTTTTAATCGGCACGATTTTAAATACCGTCGGAACCCAACTTCATATTTCCTTTTTGACGGATTTCATCTGGCCCATGGCAAAACAGGCGACAGGCCCTGCCATCGCCATTTCCATCGCCTATGCCTTGGATGCACCGCCCCTCGTCCTCTTCGCCTCCGCCGTCGTCGGCGCCGGCAGTTACGATATCGGCGGCCCCGTTGCCGTTTACATCGCCGCCATCGTCGCGGCGGAATGCGGTAAGCTGATCAGCAAGGAAACGCGCGTGGATATTTTGCTCACTCCGGCGGTCACCGTTCTGACGGGGATGCTCGTGGCAAAACTCGTGGGCCCGTCTATTCAATGGTTTATGGAAAGCGTGGGAAGCTTAGTCATGGCGGCTACGGAACAGCAACCCCTCCTGATGGGTATTCTCGTCTCCACCATCGTGGGCATCGCCCTAACCCTTCCCATTTCAAGCGCCGCTATTTGCATGATGCTTTCCCTTTCGGGCCTCGCCGGTGGCGCCGCCACTATGGGCTGCTCGGCGCAAATGATCGGCTTCGCCGTTATTTCCTTTAAAGACAACGGCTTCGACGGCCTCTTCGCTCAAGGGCTCGGCACCAGTATGCTTCAAATGCCCAATATCGTAAAAAATCCGCGGATTTGGATTCCCCCTACCTTGGCAGGAGCCATCCTTTCTCCCCTCTCCACCATCGTCTTCCGATTGGAAAACTCGCCCCTCGGTAGCGGCATGGGCACAAGCGGCCTCGTGGGGCAAATCGGCACCATACAAACCATGGCCGGCACCATGCCGTTCGGAAAACTTTTAATCGTCATCATAGCCCTCCACGTCGTCCTTCCCGGCGCATTGTCCTATGGAATTTATCGCCTGATGCGATCGAAAGGTTGGATTCACGACGGCGACATGACATTGGAAATTTAGGTGATGGCGTGCTTTTAATCAAATTATTCTTCGAATTTTTTAAGATCGGTATTTTTTCCTTCGGCGGCGGCTACGCCACCATTCCCCTGATTCAGCAATACATTGTGGAAACGGAAGGCTGGCTCACCATGACCCAGTTCACCGACCTGATTACCATTAGCCAAATGACCCCCGGCCCCATTGCCATTAACAGCGCCACTTTCGTCGGCGCACAAGTGGCAGGCGTTCCCGGCTCCATCGTCGCCACTATGGGCGTTACGGCGCCCCAGACCATGATCATGCTCACCCTCGCCTATTTCCTCTTTACGAAAAAGAAAAAATTCCGCCTCATGGATATGCTCCTTCGGGGTATTAAGGCGGGGATTATCGGGCTGATCTTTATCGCCTCTTACGATATGTTTAAAAATTCCCTGTGGCCTACTGACGGCAGTTTTGAAATCGTCGCCCTCATTACCTTTATCGTCGGCGGCTACCTCTATTACAAAAAAGTCGATCTCATTCGCATCATTATGATCGGCGCGGTAATGGGCATCGGCCTTAAACTATGTCTGCCGCTTATTATCTAAAACAGAAAAGGCGCCTCCCTTAGGAAGCGCCTTTTTGAATGCTCTGGAATCATCGTCTGTTCGATAGTCCCATGCTTAATTGTTTCTCCGAAGCTATCGTAACACATCGCCAACGATAATGTCTCGCAAAACGACAAAATTTTCATTTCTCTTAGAAAAAAGATAGATTTGAAAGTGCCACGACGTTAAAAATGGAAGAAGTCATTTTTTACCAATGCAAAATAGTTCTTTTTACGCCGGCACAATAAAATTGGCGGCCTGCGCGAAAACTTTTGCTCTTTTTTGCGTTTTCAATCCCTTGATTATCTTTCCTTTTCTCTGATGACCGCTCGCCCTGAAAACTGATAGAATAGAAAAGAGGTGAATCATGAAATACATATTAGCAATCGACGCGGGCACCACGTCAAACCGCGCTATTTTATTCGACGAAGACGGCCACGTCGTCACCGTGGCACAAAAAGCCTTTAAGCAATATTTCCCGAAGCCGGGCTGGGTGGAACAGGATCCTTCGGAAATTTTATCCACCACCATCGGCGTCGTCGCCGAGGCTCTCGCCAAAGCGGACATCGACAAGCGGGATGTGGTCTGTATGGGCATTACCAATCAAAGAGAGACCACCATTCTTTGGGATAAACAAACGGGCCGAGCCATCGCCCCGGCCATCGTGTGGCAATGTCGCCGCACCGCCGACAGAGCGGAAGCGGTAAAGGCGAAAGGCTACGGCGACATCGTGCGGAAAAAGACGGGTCTCGAGGTGGACGCTTATTTCTCCGCCACAAAAATCGGCTATCTTTTGGATTCCGTTCCCGGTGCCAGGGAGAGGGCGGAAAAAGGGGAAATCCTCTTCGGCACGGTAGATTCTTTTTTACTCTTCCACTTAACCGGCGGCGTTCACGCCACGGATATGTCCAACGCCTCACGCACCATGCTCTTTAATATTCACACACTGGACTGGGACGACGAGCTTCTTGAGATTTTTAATGTCCCCAGAGCTTGCCTTCCCAAGGTAAAGCCGACGGCCTATACCTTCGGCACTACATTGGCTTCTCACTTCGGCACCTCCATTCCCGTAACGGGCATGATCGGCGATCAACAGGCCGCCCTTTTCGGCGAGCAATGTTTTGAAGTGGGCGAGGTCAAAAGCACCTTCGGCACCGGCGCTTTTATTTTAATGAACACGGGCCATACGCCGGTTCTCAGCGAATACGGTTTGCTTTCATCTTACGCCTGGGATATCGGCGACGGCCCGGTCTACGCCATGGAAGGAAGTATTTTCGCCTGCGGAAGCATCATGGAATGGCTGAAAAATGATTTGAAAGTCATCGAATCGGCAAGTGAAACGGAGCCTTTGGCGCGCAGCGTGGAAGGGGACAATCCCCTGGTCTTCGTTCCCGCCTTTACAGGCCTGGGCACACCTTATTGGGACGCCGATGCCCGAGGTACCATTTTCGGCATTAGCCGCAGCACGGGTAGAGCTCACCTCATTAAGGCGGCCCTGGATGCCATTGCCTTTATGACCGCCGATGTTATCGACGCCATGGAAAAAGATTTAGACGGCGGCCACGACCGCATTCTCGTCGACGGCGGCGTGAGCCAAAACGATTATTTAATGGAACGGCTCGCCGATTTAATCGGGCGAAACGTCCATCGCCCGGAACTTGTGGAGACCACGGCCTTAGGTGCCGCCTTTATGGCGGGGATCGGCTCCGGTCTTTACAAGGATCTTTCGGACATAAAAAAACGCGCCTCAAAAGCGCGCGTCATCGAGCCCAAGGGCATGGATTATTCGAAGGAGCGAAGCCGCTGGGTTCGCGCCGTGGAAATGACCATGGACGTTCACCTGGAGGACAATGCCGATTGAACGGCTTCTATTTCCTTTTCATGATCCGCTCCTTCCCCCGGCGTTTCCAGCGCCATGGGAAGATCTTTAAAAATAGATTGCCCTATAAAATTTACAATACTATCCAGGCCAATTTCGCCACCTCCTACGGGAGCGTGGCGATCTTTTTTTGCGCCGAAAGGCATTAGGGAATCGTTTAAATGCAAACCGTGTACCCGCTGAAGGCCAACGGTGTCCTCGATTTGATTCAATACATCGCCGGGTTTTGAAAGATCGTAGCCTGCGCTGAACATGTGGCAGGTATCGAGTAAAATCCCCAGATTGTCGTCGGCGACGCCTTCGATAATCGCCTGCAACTCCTCGAGCCTGCTCCCCACTTCGCTACCCTTGCCGCTCATGGTTTCCAAACAAATTCTCCCGTGGGGAAATTTTTCTTTTATAGCACTAAGCCCGCGAACAATCCGTTCAATTCCCTTTTCCACGCCGTCGCCCGTGTGGCTTCCCGGATGAAAGACGTATACCGTGTCCTCGGGAAAAGCGGCGAGGCGCTCCATGTCGTCTGCCAAAAGCGCAATGCTCTTTTCCCGTACCTCTTCCTTCGACGATGCCGGATTCATGGTGTAGGCGCCGTGAGCGATCACCGGGCCGAAATCACCCCTATATTTTTGAAAGGATGCCAGATCCTCGTAATCCAATTCTTTCGCCTTCGATCCTCTGGGGTTTCTCGTGAAAAATTGAAAGGTGGTGGCGCCGAAGCCCTTTACCTCTTCCATGGCCTGAACCCATCCCTTCGTTACCGACGTATGGTATCCGATCTTTCGCATATTACCTCCTTTGGGGCAACCACATCATGATAATAATTAACGCCACCATAATATATTCTACGTGCACATCGATCCCTTCCTTCCCTTACTATTCGGTAATAGTATAGCGAAAAGAAGCAAGAAAAAAGCGCCCTTCGGCACTTCTCTCTTTGTTGTTAAACAATTCTTAGAGCTTTTCGAAAAATCATCACATTATGCCAGGGGAATGTAATTGACCACGGGCACCTCATAAGGATGCACCCGGTCGATAATCCGTTGAACTTCTTCCCGTTCCTCTTCTTTAATGCGAAATTCCATTTTAACTTCCGGCCTGGTTTGCACTTGCCCTACCGTGCCGTCGAAAGGATTGGCTCCCTCCAAGGGGCGCCAGTGGCCTTCCACTTCCATGGTGGAAAAAGCATAATCGTAACAGCCTTCTTTTAAAATATCCGCTTCGTTTAAATCGTTGGCCAATTCCACAACATATTTCTTGGGAACGAAAATTTCCACTTTTAAATAACTCATACCGTTTCACCCTCTTCTAAGGATTCTTCGCTCTTGTCGATGCGCTCGAAGGCGCCTCGATCCACGAGTTCGCGGATACTGTCAATAACCGCTACATACATAATAAGGCCCGAAATCACCGTTATAACGGATTGTGAAATAGACGACACTACGCCGCCTGTGGTGCTGATGCCCATAAAGGCAAAGGCCCAGGCGATGGCAATGACCATGACGATGATGCCGGCGATAAGGCATCGGCCGAAGATCATGCCCTTAAAGCCTTTCGTCAGATTCCAGGAATCTCTGATAGACTGCATAATGCCGTATTCCCCTTTTAAGTAATTGACGCCCATTACCGCGCCGAGGGGCACCATGGCGATGGAAAAGACGATGCCGGGAATGATGAGAAGGCCGATACCAATAAGGGTGAAAATGCCCGACACAATATAAGTGAGGAACGCTTTATACCATTTCCCGTTGAAAAAGTAAAAATAATCGGCAAAACTAATGTCGCTTCCATAGCGGGCGACTCTGTAAATGGAAAGGATGATGCCGAAGCCAATGAGACCTGCCATGACGAAATAAATTAATTGTAAAATAATGGCTAAAATACTTTCGGCGCTTGTATTAAAACTTGGCGGCGAAAATTGACCCGGTTCCGGCATGCTCACCATAGCATCTGTTCCCAAGCCCATTGATTTTGTAATGAGTGAATAGACGGCTAATATAACCAAATAGATTAAAAGGCTCGGAAACATTTTTTTGAAAATATCCGATGTGCTTTGTCTCATAGGTAATCTCCTTTTCAAATAAACAACTGTACGGTTAACTTATACCCCATTTTCCCAATTTTTATCAACCACTCCCCTTTCCCGTCCCATTTTTTTAAGAGCCGGGAGTACTTGGGCAAAAAACTGCCCGACTAAAATAAAAATGCAGCCGATGATCTTCTTCGGCGGAAAATCTTCCCCGACGAAAAAATAAGCGGCGAAGGTGCCGAAGAGGGATTCCGAGCTGATGATCAGCGCGCTTTTATCCGGCGAGGCATCGCGCTGGGCGTAATTCTGAATGACATAGCCC